>OGXM01000478.1_pt1 | contig 26733 bp, 45 predicted proteins | sample 1576271 | NCBI WGS metagenome assembly OGXM01 (sample SAMEA3541579, study PRJEB24748) | human gut metagenome | biome: human gut; feature: human-associated habitat; material: faeces | place: China | collected 2012 | reverse complement strand
TTGCGATGTATCAGACAACTAGGAATGTCGAAAAAGCAACAGTCGATAACCGCCGTAGAAATCTGTCTTCGTTCTTTTCGTGGCTTGCCAAGGAAGAAATCATAATTAAAAGTCCGATGATTCGCATTGCGAAGATAAAATCAGAAGTAGAAGTAAAACTTCCGTTCTCCGATGATGATATCGAGAAGATGCGGTGTGCAACGATGGTAACAAGGAACTCTAAGAGAGATCGGGCATTGATTGAATTTATGCTGACTACCGGATGCCGTGTGAGTGAGATTGTGAACCTTGATATTTCTCATGTGAATTTCTTACGCGAAGAAGCGATAGTAAAAGGCAAGGGGAATAAGGAACGTAAGGTTTATATATCTCGAACCGCGATGCATTATTTACAAGAGTATATATCCGATAGAGAGATCAATGCCGATTCTCCGCTCTTTGCAAATAAATTCGGGAAGCGTTGGAGTAAGCAGAGCATAGAAAAATTGATAAAATCTATTGCAAAGAAAGTCGAAGTCGATAACGCACATCCACACAGGTTTCGTAGGACATTTGCAACAAACGCGCTAAACAAAGGTATGCCGGTTCAATGCCTACAAAAGATTCTCGGACATCAGAGCTTAGATGTCACAATGCGGTATTGCACAGTTGACGATGATACGGCAAGAATTGAGCATAGAAGAGTAGCATAACGATATATCGCCTAATGGCTTTATATATTTTTTTAGACCTAATGAAACATGTAGGTCTTGTTTTGATGTTTTTTAGGAGGTAAATAACCATGAACATTATTGAAACAAACTTAGAATTTGGAACATTATCAAAGAGATCAAGCACAAAGAGAATTATTCTTCACCATGCAGCAATGAATGGCTCTGTTGAAGCTGTTCACAACGTACACAGAGCTAAAGGATGGTCTGGAATCGGATATCACTTTTATGTTCGCAAGGATGGTAAAATCTATCGAGGACGTCCTGAATACGCAATCGGTGCGCACGCTTCTGGTTCTAACTATAATTCAATCGGAATTTGTGCAGAAGGAAACTTCGAGAATGAAACAATGTCAGATGCACAGAAAAATTCGATTAAGGAGCTTGTCGCTTACTTAAAGAACAAATACAAAATCAAGACAGTGGTTAGACACAGGGATGTCGGTTCAACAGCATGTCCGGGCAAGAATTATCCATTTCATTATATCGCAAATGGTTCTGTTTCTGCCGACGAAAATAAGCCAGAGAATAAACCGATTCCTAACGTACCGGGCAAAGATGCGATCGTGCGTAACGGACAGACACATGCTAATAATTTTGCCGGTGCTAATATTGTAGTCGACGGAATACGCGGAACTAACACAATTAAAGCCGGAATCAAGGTTTTGCAGACAGCAATCAATCTTGATTACAAGAAAAGAATTGCTGTTGATGGAATCTGGGGTAATGGTTCTAAGACAGCTCTTGGAAGTCATTATGTCAAGCGTGGAGAGAAACAATATATGGTCACTGCGGTACAAATACTGTTGATGCTTAAAGGATATGATTGTCAGCTTGAATGTCCGGGAGTTTTCGGGGCAAATCTTGAAGCAGCTGTAAAACAGTATCAGAGAGACTATCAGCTTACGGTTGATGGAATTGTTGGATATAATACATTTATGTCTTTAATTCATTAAGTCGATGTCTGTCGAACTTTTGGACACGATTTAAATAGAAATATTAAGGCAACAGTGCTATTATAAATATGTTCCCAATAGGAACACCAGAATCCCCCTCAATATTCTGGTCGGGGCGGTAGTTGAGTGCTATCGCCCTATATTTATCACATTCTCCCCTTAAATATTGACACAAAAGAACGTATGTTCTATAATAGGCATATGGATTTGCGAAATTATGTGTTAGGGGGTTGTTACGACGTGGAAGAGAAGAGGAAGAAATTGTGTGACATGATGTCACGCATTACAAATGAGAAATTGATGGACTACTTGATTAGGTTTATTGAGCTAGCCATCAAAGAGTGGAATTGAGAAAAGGCAGAGAAAAAATCTCTGCCTTTATTTTTATATTATTCTATACAAGCCAAAAATCATTAAAATTATTAAAATTATAAACAATACAACCGAAAACCAAGAGCAAGCGTGAATGTGATTATCATATTTTTTAGATTGACCGATTGCCAAATCTATCACAGAAATAATAAATCCTACAATAATCAAAAATCCAAAAGTGAAAAAACCAACAAGGCTGATTATTCCAGATAATGCACTCAATGGGCTTTCAGTTTTCTTTTTTTGTTTCGTATCAATTTGAATATTTCTTTGAGGTTGAAACTGTAATCCGCAATAACTGCAGAAAGCAGATCCATAAGGAATATATTGATTGCACCTAGGACATATCATATAATTATTAGATTGCTGATTATCCATATAAAATCCCCCTTTATTATTTATTCATGCTGCGCATTATTTGCATAATAGCTTTCTGATCTGCTTCTGAAAGTGAAGAGTATAATTTGATTAGTTCAAAATGTTCGTCCGCCATTGACAAAGATGGTACTTCCGACTTCTTTCCCATCATATAATCTGTCGTAACGCCAAAATATTTTGCAATTTTCTCAATTTTATCCATCTTAGGCGTAGACTTTCCTTTTTTCCAATCCGAAAACGTCATATTAGATATTCCTGTAGCTCTTGCAACATCTGCACTTTTTACTCCATTCATGTCTAGTAGTTTTTGGTATATTTCGTACATTTTACGCGCACCTCCAAAATATTAAGGAAATCTTTAATTTTCTATTGACAATTAAAGAAAACCATAATATACTAGACCTAGATTAAGGAAATCCTTAAAACCTAGGCTGTTTTGTTATATTGTTATTCGACGATTTCATTATAACGGATTTCCTTAATAATTGCAATGAATTTTTAAGGAAAGGAGAAGTTTTATGTCGAAAATCAGAAAATATGGTCAATCATATTCCAAATTCGAAAAGAAATTATCTGAAAAAGGAATTACCCCTTACAGAGTAGCAACCGATCTTAATATTTCGCCAATGCTTTTATCAGATTGGAAAAATGATAAAAGCAAGCCAAAGTTAGACACAATGATTTTAATTGCGAATTATTTGTCTATGCCGGTTACAGATTTTTCAGATTTAGAAAGCGAGGTGGAATAATGAGAAAAATCGAAGCAATTAAAGAAGTAACCGTGGATGAAGCAAACAAGTTGCTTGATGATGGGTGGACATATCTCAACATGAACACATCCACCACACCAACAATCTACATTATGGCAAAGGTTATTGAAACCGAGCAAGGGTAAATTCCGTGCCGGATTCTTTTTCGAATGGGTCCGAATAACTGCACACATTTATTAGTTTCCAACCATCTTTTATCAAATTGTTGCAGGTTTCTTCCACTCGAACAAGCCTTACCTCTGTAACTTTTGTTAAATCAATATCCATGGCAACACCTCCCTTCGTTTTATAAGGAGAGTATAACACAGAAAGGAGTAGAAATGAACGAATTACAGATTTTTAACAACGAAGAATTTGGAGAAATTCGAACAGTAGTAGCGAATAATGAACCTATGTTTTGCCTGTCTGATGTGTGCAAAGCATTAGAAATATCTAATGTAGGAAATGTTAAGCAGAGGTTATCCGAAAAGGGTATCCATACTGCGGATACCCCTACAAAGGGTGGAATGCAGAAAATGACATTTATCAGTGAAGCAAACCTTTACAAGACAATTTTTCAAAGCAGGAAAGAATCCGCAGAACGTTTTACAGATTGGGTAACATCAGAGGTTCTTCCTTCAATTCGTAAAAATGGAGGTTATATAGCCGGGCAAGAAACACTATCTGACGATGAATTGCTTTCAAAGGCGTTGCTTGTGGCACATAACAAGATCGCTGAAAGAGACAAGATTATCGAGCAGAAACAGGCAAGAATTGAACAGATGAAACCGAAATCGATATTTGCAGATGCGGTGGCAACAAGCCGGACATCTATTCTTATCGGAGATTTGGCAAAACTGATTTGTCAGAATGGTTATCAGATCGGGCAGAAGCGGTTGTTTGAATGGCTTCGGAACAATGGGTATCTGTGTAAGAACGGTTCATCGCGCAACATGCCGATGCAGAGATATGTTGAACAGGGATTGTTCGAAGTGAAAGAAAGCAACGTGCAGAACCCTGATGGAAGTGTGAGAATTACACGCACAACTAAGATTACGGGAAAAGGGCAGCTGTATTTTGTGAATAGATTTTTAGGAAGGGAGATTGAAAATGGGAGAAACGATTAAAGGGTATAAGGGATTTAACAAAGATATGACGTGCCGCGGAAAACAATACAAGGAAAACACGACATACGAAGAAGATGGAACAGAGATTTGCGAAGCTGGAATGATGCATTTCTGCGAAAATCCGTATGATGTTCTTGATTATTATCCGCTTGTAAATGAGGATGGAGATATTTCCGATTTTGCCGAAGTTGAAGCCGTCGGAGAAGTAAAGAAAGATGGAAACAAGAGTGCAACGAACAAATTACACATTGGCGCGAAGTTAGGGCTTAAAGGATTTGTTAAAGCTTGCGTCGACTTTACAATCGAGAAAACAAGAATTGAAAATGCCGAAGAATGCACGGACTACGACAATGGAAAAAATTCCGCACAGATTGGAAGCTCCGGCGATTCCGCAAAGATTGGAAGCTCCGGCGATTCCGCAAAGATTGGAAGCTCCGGCGATTCCGCACAGATTACATCTATCGGAAAAAATTCAGTAGTTATGGCTGCTGGCTACAACTCTATCGCAAGAGCAAAAATCGGAAGTTGGATAACGCTTGCCGAGTGGGTTAAAACAGGAGAGAAAAACGAAAATGGATTCTATATATGGATTCCGAAGTGCGTAAAGACTGAATACGTCGACGGAGAACGCATTAAGGAAAATACGTTTTACAAGCTGGTTGACGGGGAATTTAAGGAGTGTGAATAAATGAAGCAGCCAAAGAAACTTACAAGAACGCAGAAAGAAATCGTTCATTCGCAAGGCTATAACGTAGATGAATGGATGGTGCGGAGAGAAACTTCTTTTCATTTATTCCTAGTTCACAAGCAAACAGGAAGAAGAGTGACAATTGATAATTATATTCGGAGGGCAAGAAGATGAGCAAATTCAATCCATACGTTGTAGCCGGAAGCATTATGGCACTTGCTGGCTCACATTCGATTTCTGATGAGTTTCAGATGATTCCGAAGATTATCTTAATCATTGGCATTGCCATTACAATCTACGGATATTGGAACTATGAAAAGATCAACAAGGCAATGAGAATTTATAGAAAAATGGAAGGGAGAAATAAAAAAAATGGGAGAAGTAAAGAATATGTTTGACTTAAACAAGCTGAAAACAGAAAGAAAGAAAAAAGATCGTTCTTTTGAGGAAGAATTGGATCGCTATGAGGCGAACACAAATGGTGCATCGGTTGAGAGTTTGGTAAAAGAGTTTAAGGATTCTCTAATGTTTGGAATTTATGAGGGCGCAATTAGAGAGGGTTTTGATTCAAACATGACAAGTCACATGATCGGGTCGATTCTTCTTGCAAAAGGCCGTATAGATAATGGGATTTTCGACAGAATTAACAAAATTTCTTATGATTTGTTATTCGAGAAAATGGATGAAATTGTGAGAAAGGAGATCAAACATGAAGAAGATAAGAATTAAGCATATTTTCTTGCAGAATTTCGGTAAATTCTTCGGCGCAAATACCGTTGATGCTGATATTCCAAATAGAACAGAGATTTGCGGAGTGAATGAATCCGGCAAGACAACCATCAAGCGTGCAGTTCAGTATGTGCTTAATTGCCGGGATGATAACGGCAAGGAAATCACAGGAATCCGACCGCATGATGAATCCGGAAATGATTATTCAGGGACCGAGACAACGTGTGCAGTTATGTTCGATTTGGATGGTACAGAGAAAGAACTGAAAAAGGTTTTTCGTGAGAGTATCAACAAGAACGGAGACTTTATCGGGAACATTACAGATTCATATATCAATGATGTACCGAAGAAAGTCAAGGACTACGCAGAGTTCCTTGAAGATAGTTTTTTGGATGCTGACAAGCTACAGTATTGCTTGAATGCTCAATCGTTGTTGAAGAAGTCACCGGCAGACCAACGAACTGTGTTGGAAAAGACATTCGGAGATAAAACGACATTAGATATTGCACAGGAAGATGAACAGTTTGCACCTATTGTACCGATGCTTGCGGATGGAACAATTAAGGAACTGAAAGAGCGTTGCAATCGTACTCTGAATGGTTCACGTGGAAGATCGTCGTCTAAAGGACTTCGGCAGATTGCAGATGAATATGCACCACGTATCGACGAATTGATGAAGCAAAAGATGGATATTGACGTGTCACAGTTGCAGTCGATGAAGTCAGATATTGAATCCAAGATTGAAGATGTGAACGCCAAAATCAAGGATGCATCGGCGGAACATGACGCATTAGGACAGGAGATTTTGAACCTTAAATTTGAAATGTCCGGCTTGCAAAACAAGGCGAACGGGAACCTTGATGATACTAGAGCGGAGCTTACGCAGAAGTCGTTTGATGTCAACGAGAAATTGATTGCACTGAAGAATCTGCAAAACGATCGTTTGCGCATGAAAGAGAGCCTTGAAGCGGAATTTAAGCGACATGTTGCTCTTCGTGAGCAATATGCCGAAGAGTGGAAGCGAACCAACGCAGAGACAATCGGAGAGAATGACACGAGTTGTCCGGCTTGCCATAGAGAGCTGGAAAATGCAGGTGAAATCCGGGAGAGGTACGAAGAGACAAAGAAACAGAGACTTGACAACATTGTTGCAAGTGGGAACTTCGAGAAATCGGAACTTGACCGCTGCAAGGCAGAGATTGAACAGACAGAGAAGCAAATACAGCGACTTGGCAAGAAGGTATCAGATTTACAGATCGAATATGATTCGCTGAACAATCGTATAGATGGTATGCCGGTGTGCGTTGATATTACGAACACTTCCGAATACAAGAAAGTCAAGTTGGAATTGGACGAAAAAGAAGCTCTTTATAATAAGGAAGCGATTGGTTCAAATTTGACCGATTCTTTGAAAGAGGAACTTAAAAAACTGCAACATGATCTGTTGGATGTGACGGAGAAAATCGGAAAGTCATCGGTCAATGATTACATTGATAATCAGATATCACAGCTTCGTGAACAGCAGAGAGACACACAGCAGAAGATTGCCGATCAGGAATCAATCCTTGATTTATTGAAGAAACTCGACCGAAAGAAAAATGAGATTCTTTCGGAAAATGTAAATCAGTATTTGGAGTTTTGCAAAGTGCGGTTATTCAGACCGCTTATCAACGGAGATACAGAAGAGTGCTGTGAGTTCGTGTATAAGGGAGAACCATATAACCGCAACATGAACCACGGCGCAAAGTTGCTTACAGAGATTGATATTTGTCGTGCATTCCAGCGTAAGAATGACGTGGAAATGCCAATCATTATTGACGATACGGAATCCCTGGATGCATGGAGAATACCGGAGATTGACACACAGTTGATTGTTATTCGTAGAACTGACGACAAGGAACTGATTATTAAGGATATGGAGGAATGAGAGTATGAGTAAATTTAAGGTTGGAGACAGAGTGAAGCTTGTGAATCCTATGGAGCTTGGACGGAATTTTTGTGGAAGAACAGGAACTATTGAGTACATCGAAAAGAGCAATCAGGATGACCTTTGCTATGCGGTTGAGTTCGACGAAGAATCACCTAAATTCCATAATTGCTTCGGTCATTGCGTGAAGAATCATGGATATTGGTGTAATGACGAAATGATTGAGATTGTAGAACAGGAGCCGAATCAGGAGTATTACAACGGAAAGATTTTTGTTGTAAAAGGTTATTTTCCGTCAATGATGACCGGGCATATATACGAGATTAAAGACGGATATTTTATTGATAGTACAGGTTCGGTGTTTCCAATAGTCGAGCCACTCAAAAATTTTGAAAATGTTAAAAATTATTTTTGGAAGGAATATGCACCGCAAAAAGTTGAAGTAATGGAAGTAAAAGAAGATTAGGAGGGCAAGTAATATGGCAGAGAATACACAGATTGCAGAGAAGAAAGCATTTTCCACTTCGCTAAGCGAGTGGAGCAATGCAATGACAGGATTGATTATTGAAGATTATAAGTCCTGTGGTATGAAGATGGATGATTACTCGAAAGAATGCGCTATGGAAGCAATGACAAGTATTTACAACCTTGTCAAAAACGACCCAAAGGTTAGCGGTATGGGAACCCTTGATACAAGCAATTTAAGAGGGATTGTAAAGCGTTGTGCATCGCTTAAATTGAACGCAAGCGCATATCCGAGAGAGTGTTATTTTCAACTTCGCAGTGTAAAAGTCGGAATAGACCCACAGACGAACAAAGACGTATGGCAGAAACAGGTAGAAATGGGAATCGAGGGTAGCGGTTACGATTCATTGCTTGCTAATTATGGCAAGGATGTAAAACAGGTATATCCATATTGGGTAATTAAGGAAGGGGATGTATATATCCCGCCAAAACACAAAGGACTTACAGTTACAGACCCGGAATGGGAAGAAAAATTCTTGTCAGATAAGGCCGTCAGGGTTGTATATCCTGTGAAGTTGAATGATGGGAGTATCACATATCTTTCGGCAGACCGCGACAGCGTAAAAATCAACCTTATGGCGCATGTTAAACAAAACCTGATGAACGTCACTTTTGGAATTTGTGCTGACAGATTTAAGGCAAATGATAAACAGAAAGCGGAAATTAAGGCAAAAAAAGAAGAGATTCTTAATGCTCTTAGATCGTGCAAAACGGTTGATGAAATGCTTAAATGCGAGATTGCAAGGCCATATATCAGCGGTGCATGGCTTGATACGCCGGAAAGCATGATTGTCCGTAAGATGTGCAACAATGCGACGAAAAAATATCCAAAGAATTACGATCCTATGGCAAGACAGGCGCAGATGGAAATGGACGAGGTATATCAGATTTCAAAAAGTGAGATTGAAGAAAACGCCAATTCCGTTGACTTTGACGAGGATGTTTTAGATTCAGAAATCGTGAGTGAAGAATCGGCAGAGCCGGAGTTTATGAAGGGAGAGTAAATGAAATTAAAGTGTATCGAAACAGGATCGTCCGGGAATTGCTATACCCTAACTTCCAACAGTGGAGAAACGCTTATCCTTGATTGCGGGATACCGATTAAGGAGATTAAAAAAGGCTTGAATTGGAATGTAAGAAATGTGGTTGGCTGCATAGTCAGCCACGCCCATTCCGATCATAGCAAGTCGATTAAAGATTTTCGCGATATGGGAATACCTGTATTTGCACCATACATAAGCGAAAAACCTATGAAGATTGGAAATGGAGATTTTAGAGTACAGCCATTTGACCTAACAACATTAGACGGCAGATGGACACACACAAATGCAGATGGTAGCGAATGTCCTTGTTATGGATTTTTGATAACTCACCCAGAGATGGGGAGAATGCTTTATATAACCGACACAAATTTAATTAAGTGGCGATTCAAAGGCATAACTCACATTCTCTTAGGTGTGAACTATGACAAGGATTTAATCGACAATGAAGATTCCGCAAAGGTAAACCACGTATATCGGGGGCATATGAGTATTGACACGGCTTGCGATTTTGTTAAGGCAAACTATTTAGATAGTTTGCAGAACGTCATAATGTGCCATCTATCAAGTGAAAATGCTGATAGTGATAGTTTTATCGAGAAGATGAAAAAAGTTGCCGGAAACGCAAATGTAGACGTTGCAGATCGTAACAAGGAATGGTTGCTACGGAATCCGAGTGAATGTCCGTTTTAAGAGAAGGAGTGACAGCATGAAAGATATTGAAGAAATTAAGAAATCACTTAACTACGTGAAGAAAATCGACATCAACACATACAGCTCAGAAATCGTTGTTGGAAAGTATAAGGGCAGCGTTGTTTTTTCAAACAATGAAAGAGGCTATGAACACGTAAGCTTCTGCCCGTATAACGGACGATTGCCGGATTGGAATGCAATGTGCGAGTTGAAAGATGCGTTTTTCGACGATGAAGAGGAAGCATATCAGATCATGCCAAAGAAAAGCGAGTACGTCAACATGGTTGAAAATTGTTTACATCTGTGGCGACCACATAACGGATTGGAGCTTGGGCTTCTTACACGTATCAAGCCTGGCAAGATTATTCAGGGCAAGGCGGTGGGATGATGAGCAGATGGAAAGAAAATGATTGCGTTGGATGTCCGCAAGGTTGCATTAACTGCGGTAGAAAGGATGACTATTACGTGTTTGAATGCGACAGATGCGGTGAGACAACAACCGATGCAGAAAAGTTTATTCATGATGGCGATAACGATTATTGCCGAGATTGTTGGGAGGATGTGACGTACGAAATGGGAATGAAGAGAGATGCTATGCTGTGCAAGGCTATTGATGATTCAACACATGATTGGGTTGAAGGAAGCCTTGTAATTCAAGATTGGAACGACAACTTTGTGTTCATTATCGAGAAGTTTGAGGGAGCCTGTTTTATGCGGTCTGCAAAGGAGCTTCTTATGGATATGGCACACATCATTGACAAAGATACGATTTGCAGATGCACCGGATGCAGAGACACAGATGGAGAACTTATCTATGAACACGATATTTGCGAAGATAAGAGCGGCAAGCGGTATGTGTGCCGGTGGATTGCAAGTGCAGCGTGTTTTGAGTTTAAGTGCAAAGAGACAGGCATTTCATACGAAATGACGTATGCAGAGGACTTCGGTGTCAAAGGCAATGAATATGATGATTTAACATATTAGAGATGGAGGTATTAAAAATGAATAAAGTAATTTTGATGGGTCGATTAACACGTGATCCGGAAATCAGATACACACAATCGGCGGAGCCTTTAGTAATCGCAAGATATACACTTGCAGTTGACCGTAGATTCCAGAGAAAAGACAATTCCGGGAACGAACAGAACGCAGATTTTATTAGCTGCATTGCGTTCGGAAAGAACGCCGAGTTTGCAGAAAAGTATTTGAAGCAGGGTACAAAGATTGCAATTGTAGGGCGAATCCAGACAGGAAGTTACACGAACAAAGACGGAAATAAGGTGTACACGACAGACGTTGTTGTCGAAGAACACGAATTTTGTGAAAGTAGACAGGGCGGTAACACACAGGATGCACCGAAGCCGATGCCTGCTGATGCTGGATTTATGGATATTCCGACAGGATTGACAGGCAACGATTTACCATTTAAGTAGGAGTTGATGATATGGGTAATAAACATACAATGACAGACTTGTATCAGATGCAATCACTTCCTCTTTCTGCAAAAATTAAAATGACAGCACGCAGGATAACTGAATGGGTCGATCGGTTTGGAGAAGAAGGTGTTTACGTCAGTTTTAGTGGTGGAAAAGACAGCACAGTATTGGTAGACATTGTGCAAAACGTTTGCAAGTATAAAGATATCCCGTTGGTGTTCGTCGATGTGCCGACACAATATCCGGAATTAAAGAAATTTGCACAGACATTTCAAAATTTGATTGTTTTGAAACCGAAAATTTCATTTTCACAGGTTTGTGAAAAGTATGGATTTCCAATATTTTCAAAAGAAATATCGGAATGTATTGCAGATAGCAGAAAATACATTAAAATCCTAACAGACAGACAGACAGACAGACAGACAGACAGACAGACAGACAGGGATTCCGTTTGCTTATCGCATAGCCGATTTAATAGGAATAGACAGGAGAACGGACAAGGAAAACAAGGCATTTGCCGATTTGAAGATGGGGAATATCCCTAGTGAAATTTTGAAGGCTCCAATCAGAGTAAAACAGCTATTCGGCGTTAAGTGTGAGCAATTTGGCAGAATGTATGACAGGTCAAAATACCTGTTTATGTTAAATGCACCATTTGAAGTATCTGGTCAATGTTGCAATGTAATGAAGAAACAGCCTGCGCACCAATACAACAAAGATACAGGCAGAGTGCCTATTACTGCTCAAATGGCAAGTGAAAGCAAATTAAGAACTTCACAATGGTTACAGAATGGTTGCAATGGATTTGACTTGAAAATTCCAACAAGTAATCCTATGTCATTTTGGACGGAACAAGATGTGTTACTTTACATCAAAGAAAATAATCTACCGATATGTTCTGTTTATGGCGATGTGGTTACGGATGATGAAGAGACCGGGCAGACCACTCTTGCAGATTTTATGGATATGGAAGAATTTGAACTAGGTAGACCGATTTTACATACGACAGGATGTAATAGAACCGGATGTGTTCTGTGCGGATTTGGCTGCCACTTAGAAAAGGAAAGCAGATTTGAACGATTAAAGCAAACACATCCTAAATTCCATAACCTTCTGTATGTTCTGAAGAACAACGGCATTACCTACGCGGAAGCTATTGATTGGGTAAATGAACACGGACATTTCAATATTAAATATTAAGTTTTATAAGTGGTGGGCGGTAGGGATAAAGGAGAGTGAAAAATGATTTCAGATGGAATTATTGCAGGTGCAAAAGCCGTATATCCGTCAAGTTTTATATATCGAGGAATATTTTCTTTTGAATCATTCAGAGAAATTAAAAAGTTTTGCGATGTAAAACCCATGAGAATGTATACGGATGGCACCTGTGACTACATTATTAGATATCGAGAAGAAAGCGAGATCGAGAATAATGACGAACAGAATCAGTACAATCAAGGCGTAGACGATGTTGTACAGGCGATTAAAGACCTTGTTAATGAGAACCCGACAGATTGTTTCGCACAGATTGTATCTGATTTAGATCAGATTGCAAGCGACTTAAAGGAGTGTGATGCATAAGTGGCTACAAATTACAGACAGGTGTTTGCAGTTGAGAAGAAGAACAAAGACAGGCTTCTCAAAGTGAATCCTAAGTTGAATGACAAGAGCGGTATATATTTCTTGCTTCGAGAGGATGAAAACGGATTCAAGTTTGCGTACATCGGGCAGGCGGTACATGTAATCAGCAGATTGGCAAGTCATTTATCCGGTTATCAGCAACACATAGATTTAAGTATTAGATCGCACGGATTGTACGATGCAGAGAAGAACCCTTATGGTTGGCGAGTTGAATTTATGAATCTTCCGGCTTCAAAACTTGACGAAGCGGAAAAGAAGTATATCCGATTATACGCCGATAAAGGTTATCAGCTTAGGAACGTCAGTTTAGGCGGTCAAGGAGAAAATCGTGCAAACGGTTCAATAGGCGAGAGAAAGGCACCTAAAGGCTATATGCAGGGCATACAGCAAGGTAAAAAGGTCTTGGCTATGGAATTATCCAACATTGCAGAAAAGCACCTAAAAATCGAATTAAGAGAAGATAAGGTAAACAATAAGGTGTCGCAGAAACAGTATGAGAAGTTTATGGAGTTGATGCATAGTGGAACAGACGAACAAAGGGTATGATTGCCATTGTTGGAACGATTATCCGAACGAAAATCATAGATACTATGGATGTTCAGATGCACCGAAAAAGAGTGGCAAATGGAAATGTGTTGATTGCTACGAATATGTTGGCAAATCTAAGTTTGGAGCGACACATTGTAGGAAGAAAGTGGGTGATGCAAACATGAATAACAATAAAAATATAGTAATAGCGCAATCTTTAATGATGAGAATTAAAGATTATACAGAAAGAGACTTGAATGAAAAAGATGTAACACTTGATGTGGCTATGGCTGAAATACGCCATACGGTTGACGCTTACGATGAATATTTTCAGACAGGCAGAAAACCTCAGTAACTAACTAAAAATCAAAGAAAGGAATAAGGTTGTCCGGACACAAAACCTAGGTTTCCTTTTGGTAAAAAATGTTAGATTTTGGATATTATAACATGGATTGTATACAAGGAATGAAAGAATTTCCTGACAAATATTTTGACCTTGCGATTGTAGACCCACCATATGGGAGAAAGGAACACGGTGGAAGAAATAGAAGCGGATATGTTAGGCAGAAAAACGGAAGTAAAATATTCGTAAAAGATGGGCAGTACGGAAATCGGAATTGGGATAACAATCCCCCTTCAGAAGATTACTTCAATGAACTTATGAGGGTTTCAAAAAATCAAATTATTTTTGGCTGCAATTACTTTGATCATCCGCTAATAGGTGGTCGTATCGTTTGGGATAAATGCAACGATGGAAGCGACCAGTCAGACGCAGAAATAGCATACTGCAGTATGAATGATAGGGTTGATATTTTTCGCTATATGTGGCGAGGAATGTTCCAAGGAAAATCAATTACTGAAGGTACTACCCAGCAGGGTAATAAAAGATTGAACGAAAAGCGCATACACCCAACGCAGAAACCAGTTGCGTTATATGAATGGTTATTAAGCAGATACGCAAAGCCTAATGACATTATACTTGATACTCATGTAGGCAGTGCAAGCAGTCTGATAGCTTGCTATAACGCAAATCATAAATTTGTTGGATTTGAGCTTGACAAATACTATTACAAGGCATCAAAGCAGAGGTTAGATACCGAAATGGCACAAATGAGATTAAGTGATTTTATGTGAGGTGATGTTGTATGAATTTTGAAAATTACTCTTGTGATAATCAAATGAGCATATTTGACTTCACAAGAGAACCAATCAGCATAACAAAGCCTATTCGCTTAATAGAATTATTCGCCGGCTACGGAAGTCAAGCAATGGCTTTAAAAAGAATAGGCGCAAAATTTGAGCATTACAGGGTTGTGGAATTTGATAAGTATGCTATTGCAAGCTATAACGCAGTACATGGAACGAATTTTCCTACAATGGATATAACTAAGGTTCATGCAGAAGATTTGAATATTTGCGATACAGAAACCTTTACTTACTTACTTACTCTTTTCCGTGTACGGACCTGTCTGTTGCCGGGAAGCAAGCCGGAATGTCTAAGGGCAGCGGTACACGATCAGGTCTTTTGTGGGAAGTTGAAAGACTTCTCACAGAGATTAAAGACAGCAACGGAGAATTGCCACAGATATTATTCATGGAAAATGTACCACAAGTACACGGCAAGAAAAATATTGATGATTTTAAAAAGTGGTTGGAATTTTTGGAAAGTTTAGGCTACACGAACTATTGGCAAGATTTGAATGCTAAAAATTATGGTGTGGCACAGAATAGAAACAGATGTTTTATGTTTTCGTTCTTAGGGAATTATTTATATAATTTTCCACAACCGATACCACTTGAAAAGAAACTCAAAGACTATTTGGAGAATAATGTAGACGAAAAGTATTACATCAACAATGAAAAGGCTGACAAACTGATAAAGCAGCTTATTGACAATGGTACATTACCAAATACAATCTCTAAGAGCAGAGCAGAGCAGAGCAGAGCAGAGCAGAGCAGAGCAGAGCAGAGCAGAGCAGACCTGCGTTGACGGAACAATGTTACTGAAAGCGGTTGATTTGTCAATTAACAATCCAAAAGAAAAGATTATTGCTAATTGCATTTTGTCTCATATTTCAAAAGATGGAAATGCAATAGGAAAATATGCATCATTAAATACAGGAGTGATTGAATGCAAGAAGTTAAAGTTATAGGTTCTCTTGAATCGAAATTTGAGAGTACAAACAGAATTTATGATGTGGGGGGGTGTAGTCCAACATTGAGTACAATGCAAGGTGGCAATCAAGAACCGAAAATTCTTGAATCAAGGCAATTAGGATTTATGGATAATGGCACAGGCAAACACCAATCAAACACAGTATATGACGAAAATGCACTTTGCCCTAATATCACAACAGTTGAGGGTGGCGGTACACAACAGATTAAAGTGTGTGAAAGCCAGATAGTTGCTATGCGTGGCAGAAATCCTGATAATCCGTCAGATAAAACTGAGGGAAGTCCAACAGAACAGAGGTTAGAAGCGAATACACAAGGCACAAGTAATTGCTTGACGAGTGTGCAGAAAGATAACATGGTTTTGGAATCCGTTCTTGCAGTTGATGAACAAAATATGAATGTGCGTAATGAAACTTTCGGAACTTTAACAACAGATGGGAGCAGTCCGAAACACAACAACCGAGTTATGATTAAACAAGCCACAAAGAAAGGATATACCGAATGCGAACTAGGGGGGGCAGATTTAAGTTTCCCTGATAGTTCCACTAGACGTGGCAGAGTACAGGAATGTGGGAATGTATGTCCTACAATTATGGCACAGAATCAGGAATTGTGCAGAATTGAAACCCAATATCGCATCAGAAAGCTAACACCGAGAGAATGTGGACGTCTGATGGGTGTATCTGATGAAGATATTGATAAAATGGCAGAGGTCAATAGCAATACGCAGTTATATAAGCAATTTGGCAATAGCATCGTTGTAGATGTTATGTGCGCCATGTTTAGGAATTTGAACATTGAGCAGGAGTGATTAAATGATAAAACCAACAGCACCGTGCATGGGTTGTTCTGATAAGCATATCGGTTGTCATGGAATATGCGACATGTATAAGGCATATACAGAAGCAAATGAGAAGCTCAAAGAGAGTATTCGAAAGCAGAAATTTGTACATAATTCTTTGAAAGATATGCATAAGGAACAATACGCACGATATTTGAGAAATCGTCACAAAGAAAATTAGGAGTGTGATTGAAAATGAGCAAAAGCAAAGAAGAGCAGGCAAGACGTGAGGGAATGTCTTATGCGCTTAGATACGCAAGGGAACACAGCTTAGATGCCTTAGAATCCGATTTAAAGAAGCGTGGAGCATATAACATACCTGTACGGATTGATGATAAGGCATTGCAGGAGTTTACAGACAACGCCAAGAACATGATGCTTGACACTATTTTGATTCTTGCATCTGTAACACTGCATGATGAATTTGGATTCGGTAGAGAACGCTTAAACAGATTTAAGGAGCGGTTTAATTTCAAGGCGGAATGTATCGGAGAGAACTATACCGATTGGAACGATCAGATATCAATATTAAAGGAAGAGTGCGGATTGGAATATTCAATTCGCATGAACGAAAAGGATGTGAGATTAAAGTGATTATTATTGATTCAAATGTAGTGCAGAATAGCATTAAGCATTATGGCTCCGATTTACAGACTACTGTATGCATGGAAGAGTGTTCGGAGCTTATACAGGCAATTAGCAAAATGAAGCGTGGCAAAGATAATAGAGACAATCTTATTGAAGAGATGGCTGACGTTATGATTTGCATGGAAATTCTGAAACAGGTTTACGGAGTATCCGATAGTGAGATTCAGAATTATGTATGCAAGAAGCAGGATAGATGTGTCGGGAGAATGAAGAGTGATGAATCATAGGAATTGGAAAAAGGCATATAAGAAGCGGTACGGAATACGACCGATTATCTTCCTTGACAAGAAGCGGAAAGATAAGGCTATGGCTATGATACGTGATTATATGTCACAGGTTACGATTTACACGCTGGAGAATCAGTATTATTGGGAACTTGGATGCTATTACAACGAGACTTCAATAGATAGCAAGAAATCAATGCTTAAAGCGTGGGAAGGAGGTGTGGTAGATAATGACGATTGATGAATCAATAGAAAGATTTAAAGCCTTGGCAGAAAAGGGGCATATTATATTTTCAAAAGACCCTGATATTGCTGAAAAATTAAACAAAGAATATAGGCAAGTTGCAGAATGGCTGGAAGAACTGAAAGCATACAGAGAACAGCATCAGGCATTGTGTGATGCATACGATGTAAATACAGTTGAAGATATTTACGACAAGGCGATTGACGATTTTATCAAATCGGTAGATAAACATTGTGGATATTACGCCGGAGAATGCAAGAATCTTACGCGTGATGATCTTCTTAAAATTGCAGAAGATTTGAAAAATACATAGAAATCTTTGAGGAGTGATGATTTTATGGGAAACTTTGTAAAGATAGATCGAAAGATTCTTGAATGGGAATGGTGGGATGATTTCAACACATTTAGATTGTTTTTTTACATGCTTGTGTCTGCATATTGGAAAGATGGCTACTACAAAGGAGAATTGATCGAGCGTGGTTCTTTCCCATCTTCTATATCAAAATTGGCATCTGAAACAGGCTTAACTGACAATGAAATTCGCAACGCGCTAAAGCACCTTAAAAGCACAGGCGAAATCACAAGCAAAGCACATAGTAAATATAGCGTATTTACTATAAAAAATTACAATTTGTATCAATCAGATAACAAGCAAAAATGCGATGAAACCACAAGCACCGATGCAATCAAAATGCAATCAGATAACGAACAGATAACGAACCTTCCTATTATAAAAGAAGTAAAGAATATAAGAAGTAAAGAATATAAGAATAATATAGGGGCGAAAACGACACATTATGACGATCCCGATCTTAATTCTGCATTTGCTGAATTTTTGGATATGCGTAAGAAGATTAAAAAGCCGATTGCTACGAAACAGGCACTTACGCGTATGAAAAATAAAATTGAAAGATTGTCCGGCGGAGATACCAGATTAGCGATTAAGATTCTGAATCAGTCGGTAGATCATTGTTGGTCGGATGTATATGGACTTAAAAATGATTATAGCAGCAGACATATATCCGAAGATGCAAAGTCTAAATCCGTAACCGATATGCAGTTAGATTCGCTTGCAGAACGTCAAAAACAGAGCGTTCCGATTATGAGCGATGAAGAAATAAATAAAATGTTTGAAGAGGAGTGATGATATGGAGAGATTAACGAAGAAAAATGACAGTGGAGGTCACTACTATCCGAAATGCTTTGAAAAGTGTAACGGATTGGGGGCGAGTAGCAAGTGCGATAACTGTGAAATTACAACAGGTGCTTGTGAGAAGTTAGCATATTATGAAGATTTAGAGGAACAAGGCAGACTTGTTATTCTACCTTGCAAAGTGGGAGATACAGTTTATGTAGATAACACAATACTCCCAATAGAGGATATGGAGTGTTACGAGGACATTGATAATAAGATTCCATTATATTTTCCGGCACGAGTTGTTTCATTCCGCTTTGCAAAAAGAAACTGGATGAAGATTGCTGTTAAGGCAAAATGGTTACATGAATGGATTGACGATGAGACCGGACCAGAAAGCGATTACATAGAGTGTGAGAAAAATTTTACAATCTTATTGTCAATGATTGGGAAGACAGTATTCCTCACAAAATCCGAAGCCGAAGCAAAACTGAAAGAATTGAGAGGTGAAGAAAATGACGGATAAACAGACCAATGCCGACAGAATAAGGAATAAATCAGAAGCGGAATAGGAGGGAATATGGAAGATAGATATTTATTCAAGGCGAAGAGAGTTGATAATGGAGAATGGGTACAAGGGGCATTATTGCTTCATGATGCAGACACAGCTACTATATTCAATCAGCATCCGGCGGATGGCTCTTTGCAAGGATTTGAAGTAGATAGAAACACAGCCTGCCAATGTACTGGCTTAAAAGATAAAAATGGCAATCTGATATGGGAAAATGATATTGTAAATTGTCTGGCTGAAGAATGCTGTGGCTACATTGGTTGGAATGAAGATGAAGCAGGATTTTATTTTAACGTGTTACTCGAAGATGGAACTTACGAAGAAGAACACATTTACGATTATGTGGATTGTATGGATGTAATTGGCAACGTATTTGACAATCCAGAGTTATTAGGGAGGAACGACGAGTGAGTGTAAAACAAATATTGTTTAATACCGAAATGGTTCGTGCGATTCTGGACGGACGAAAGAGTTGCACGAGAAGAATTGTTAAACCACAACAGCTTGTAGGGCTATTGCCGGATAAATGTAAAAACGGAGTACAAGAAGAATTTCTGAAAGAAAAGAAATTCATGTTCAAGCCATACTGTAATATGACTGATAGCGAACTGATAATGACGTCATATAAAAAACCATATCAGCCGGGAGATATCCTGTATGTTAGAGAAACATGGTTTAAGGGATTAAAGAGATATATGTATCGTGCAGATTACTCCGATACGGAGAAGTTTTACCGTGATGGAAAAGAAATCGAGATGAAATGGCATCCCTCCATCCACATGCCGAAAGAAGCGGCACGCATCTGGTTAAAGGTTACGGATGTGAGGGTGGAACGGTTGCAGGATATTACAGAGGATGAGACATTTGAGGAAGGTCTTGACTTCACGCCTCCATGTTTGCACTTAACAGGAGAGAACTATTGCGATATAGATGGGCCATGCACAAGTAAAATTAAATACTGCGATATGAGTTCTGGTGAACTATTTGGGGAAGTATTGTGGAATCCCACAATCAAGAAATCCGTCCTTGACCGCTACGGATGGGATGCAAACCCTTGGGTCTGGGTTATCGAGTTTGAGCGGTGCGACAAGCCGGAAAGCGAGGGATAATATGACAGAGAGTGAAGCTATCGAAGAACTAAAATATGACTGCAATGAACTTGGTAAGGCAATCCCTTGTGATACTTCATGGGGATGTTCTTTTGAAAATACTTATGGAATGGCAATACAAGCACTTGAAAAGCAAATTCCTAAGAAACCGCTATATATTGCAAATTTAGGTTGTACAGCATTATGGTTATGCCCAGTATGCGAAAGAAGAATAGTTAGAAGCGATTTAAAGTACTGCCACCAGTGCGGACAGAAGTTAGATTGGAGTGATGAAGAATGAGATTGATTGATGTAGCAGACCTTGAAAAATTCATACGCGAGAATGTATGTGTCATAGGAGATGACCATTTATTGTTAGTCGCAGGGAATGACGGTAGGTGGCACGAAGCATTACCGCTCGTAAAGACCTCCTATGACGTAGATAAGGTTGTAGAGCGTTTAAAGAAAGTATCATACGAACGATTCGGGAATACCGGCATGGGCGGAGAGATTGTAGTTAATTTGGATGATGCAATCGAAATTGTAAAGGCAGGTGGTAAAGATGAATGATTTAATTACTCGAAAATCTATAATGAGACTTTTGCGCGACTTACGTATTGATAATATGCAAGTCAATGGCAAAAGCATTTTGACGCATATAAGAGAAATTCCAACAGCAATCAACGTAAATCGAGTAATCGGAAATTTGAACGCAGAAGCAGATATATCCTGTGAAAACTTTGATAAATACGCAAGAGAAGTTGCTATTTCCGAAAATGAAAATACGTTTTCAGCAGGACTTATCAGAGCGGTAGAAATTATAAGGGAGTGTGAATCAGATGGGAATGGTTGATGAATTACGACGGATGCGAGTAGAAAGTGCAAACAGAAATTTCAAACCGAACTATAAATGCCCCGTCTGCAAAGACACACACATTGTAATTGTTAGGGATGAAGATGGTAGATCGGTAGCAAGAGATTGTGATTGCATGGCACAAACCGTATATCGTAGATTGATGAAAGCAAGCGGTATTGATGCGGAAGATGTGAATGTTCGATTTAATGATTTTCAGACATTTAGTGAACCAGAATTGCAGATTGCAAAAGCGACCGCTGCGAAGTATTGCAAGGATTTACCGATGCAACGATATCAGAAAAATAACAGTTTATTACTTACAGGACTTCCGGGAAGGGGTAAGACAATGCTTGGATTTTGCGTTGCAAATCAGCTTATCAAGAATGGCACACCTGTTCAGTATGTGAGTTACCGGGATGCAATTACAAGGTTGAAGCAGAATATTACAGACAACGTGGAGTATTCAGAAGAGATAAACCGCATGAAGAATGTGAGTGTTCTGTTCATTGACGATTTATTCAAGGGTAGAAGCACAGACAGCGATAAAAATATCATGTACGAGCTTATCAATCACAGATACTTGAAGCGGTTACCTATGATCGTTTCGACAGAGAAATATCCGAAGGATTTACTTGCTGTGGATGAAGCAATCGGTAGCAGAATCATTGAGATGTCTAAGGGGTATGTGGTTGAGTTCAAAGAAAGTGGCAATTACAGATTGAGGTAGTATTTATGGATGATGATTAAGAAAGGAGTTTTGAAGATGGCGAGAAAAAAAGGATTTGGAGTAAGCCCAATCACAAACAAAATTTTTTATGGAACGCAAGACACAGAAAAACAGATGTGGGTTGGCGATAAAACAGATGTTACAGATGATGTTATAGCTGCTGTATATGAATGGTTTATTGGTAACATGGAAAATGAACACGGAAAGCGCACAGAGTATTCAATCACATACCCGGATTCCGATTATGAATTGGTTATGCGGAAGAAAGAGTAAAAATTCAGAGAAAGGAGGCAGATAGATTTGTCCGGACATAAATCGCGATTTGCTATCCTTTACGATTATGAGTAGTACATATCACAAAAATATTGCAGAGGGAAGATGCGGTCAATGTGGCAAAATCAATGATCGGACGGGAAAATCTACGTGTTCTGAATGTGCGAAAAAAGACGTTATAAATCAAACGGAGACACGAAATTGGTATAGAAATCATGGATATTGCCCTCGATGTAAAAAAAATAAGCTCATGGGGCAAGAAAAAACATGCGTTGAATGTAGGGCAAAGGACGCAGAATCAAAGGCAAGAGAAAGAGAACGAGAAACGCAGGAAGATAAAGACAAAAGAAACGAATATGCAAGAATAAGGTATAAAGTCAAACAAAGCGCCGGAGTTTGCCCTAGATGTGGTAGAAAAATGACGAAAAACACTAGTGCATGTGAGAGTTGCCTAGAAAAAAACAGAACAGGAACGCCGGTTTCAGAAAATGGAAAAGATCGAGTGAAAATGGGATTGTGCTATTGGTGTGGGGTTCCTGTAAAGCCGGGGTACAAGGTTTGCGAGAAGCACTATCAGATGAATTGTGAAAAAGCAAAGAAAACGAACAGAGAAAAAATGTCTAAGAGCAATAACAGATTGTTTATCAAATAAAAAGGAGAAATGGCTTATGAAGTTTAGTAGACTTACTAAGCCGGAAATTGAGGGGATTCTTACTAAAGCAAACTTTACGGACGAAGAAGAACAGATTTTTAGAATGTTGTGCCGGGGAAGCACACAGAAGGAAGTTTCGTACAAATTAAGCATATCTGTAAGCACAGTTGAAAGAACTGTCAGGGAAATAAAACGCAAATGGAAGGAGGTGTCTGCATGGAACTTTCCGACAAAGAATTGTTGAATTTCGCTATCGAAAATGGTATTATCGACGTAAGCGACATACAACAAAAGATTGAAATGAACGAAAGAAATCGGTACATTGAAAATCACAATTATAGCATCTGGCAGAGTAAAGACGGAAAGTTTTATACATATCTGCCAGACGAAAAATATAGCAGAGGAAAGAGGTTGATAAAGAGAACAACAGAACAGGCATTGAATGATGCTATTGTTCAGTTTTATAAGGAACAAGAAAACGAGCCTTATATAGATGACGTATTTGATGAATGGTTAGATAGAAAGCTTAAATACGGAGAAATAGAAAAGCAAACAGCAGATAGATACAAAACAGATTTTATTAAATATATTAAAAATTCTCATATTGCGCAGATAAAATTCAGATATATCACAGAAGATGATTTGGAAGATTTTATTCGAACAACGATCAAAGAGAAACAGCTTACGTCAAAAGCATGGGGAAATCTTAGAACGCTCATAAACGGAATATTCAAGCGAGGAAAAAAACGAGGACTTACTTCGATAAGCATTACTTCGTTTATTGGAGATTTAGAGATTTCCGATAAATCCTTTAAGAAAACCTACACTTCAAGCGAAGAACAAGTTTTTACAGATTCCGAAGAAGCGAAGATCGAATGGTGTATAAATGCAGAGCATGATTCTTTGCTTGGACTTGGAATTTTGCTTACATTCCAAACCGGTCTAAGGTCCGGAGAATTATCCGCACTCATGTGGAAAGATGTAAAAGAAGATTCCATATCAATCACTAAGACGGAGATCAGATATCGTGACGAAGATGGAAATTATGTTTTTGATGTACGTGATGCACCTAAAACAAAAGCTGGTTACAGAACTGTGTATTTGACACCGGAGGCGAAAATGATTATTAAACGCATTCGAGCATTGAATCCGTTTAACGATTATTTGTTCTTTAAGGACGGGCAGCGAATTAAGGGATATTTGTTTTCAAGGAAATTATACCGGGTGTGCAACAAATTGGGAATCAAACAGAGATCACTTCACAAAATACGAAAAACGTATTCAACAAAGTTGATTGATGCACATGTTCCTGATAGCGTAATTGAGAATCAAATGGGGCATGAGGACATAGAGACAACTAAGAAATATTATTACTTCAACAATCACGGAAGAGATGAAGTAAAAGAGCTTGTTATGAATGCTTTATGCCGAAAAGGTAACACGGGTAACACTTTGAAATCTTGAAAAACGTAGCATTTATGCGGAGATAAAGGAATAGTGAAAGGGTTCAAATCCCCCTTCCGCTATTTTTTATGTCTGAAATTCTATATAGAATAGAATGTGCAAATAGAATCTCATGTCAGAAATGGCATGAGATTTTTTTGTGCCTTTTTGTCGATGCGCGGTTGTCGAATCCGTTCGGATGCTGTTCTGAAATATGTAAATAATGCAGGAAATGTGGTTAATTGTGACAAAATATCGAAAAATGTTACAAAAATGTTTCAAATATTTCTAAAAAATTTCAAAAATGTATTGACAAGTTAACAAACATGATGTTAAATAGGGGAAGTTTGTTGCGAACAAACGGTTTTGGAAAAGGAGTGATTAGATGAGGTTAAACATCGACAAGCTAATGATAGGATTTGTGATGATCTTAGCAGTATGTTTATACGCACCAACATTATTGGAAGATTACAAAGCCAATAGCACAACAAATGAGAAGGTAACAGAGGTACTTGTAGAAGCTCCGGCACCGGCAATGACAACAGAGTCTATGGTGCTTGCAGCAGTTACAACGCAGGAGCGCATCGGGGAAGCTGTTCAGGCAGCGAAAGTTACAGAGAGTATTGGGAATGATATGACAAAGGCTGTAACGACTGATGTAGCAAAACTCACACCGAAGTTTCAGGCAAATATGAATGTGACAAATATGATAGAAGAAACATCGGTTGCAGACAGAAGCATGCTTCAGACGATGGTCGAAGCACAGACGAATCCGGTATATTCGGAGTTCATCGCACATGTAAAGTCATTACCAGTTGAGATCAAGCCGTCACTGATGGCGAGCGACGAGCGAGACAAGGTATTGGCAGTTCGCGACAATTATGATGAATTCCTGACGACGGTAGAGACATATTATGCAGAGCAGGCAGTTTTAAAAACCGCACAAAATGCACAGACATATGTGACTACATATACAAATCAGACCGGAGACGGAAAGCTGACTGCATCCAAGGGTGTAAACTACGGACCAAGCGGAAAAGAAACGTATTACAACTTGAATATGAATGGTGTCGTAGCAACGATGCAGGGAATGGGAATTCCAGGGCAGTATTGGGTTCGCGAGGATGGTGTAAAAATGTACGGTGATTATGTTATGGTTGCCGCAGATCTGAACACACATCCAAGAGGATCGCTTGTAGAGAGCAGCCTTGGTACAGCGATAGTAGTAGATACAGGCGGATTTGCAGCGTCAAATCCTAATCAGTTAGATATTGCAACTGCATGGTAAAAGAAAAGGGAATGTTTTCATGAATTACATGGAAACATTCCCTTTTTTCTTTTAAATCAAATTGGCAAATCCGGATTCGCCGTTATGACTGGTTATTATCCTGATTATCGTATTTAGCCTTTAAATCATCCATCGGTGTGGAACCAAAGGTTTCAAGCGGTGTCTTTAATGTACGCTCTAAGTCCTCCTGCTCCTTGTTCTTCTGTGCAGTACGCTTCTTCCACCATGAGAAGAGGATACATACGACGATGACAACCGCTGCTGCGATGATCAGTACCTTGAATACGCCGGCAGAATGATTCGTTGCCTTGGCGATGGTACGAGTCTTTACGAACATTACATAGAACTGGATACCGGTTGCATCGTAGAATTCCTGTGCGCCGGTTACGACGTTGTTCTTTGTATCAATCCAGTTTAAATCATCCCGATAGCAGTGAGAGTCAAATGCCTTGTCGGATTTGATTTTTGAGATGCCATCCTGCTTCATGATTTCCAATGTGTCTTCCAGCATGCCCTTTAACTGGATACCGAGATCATCATTGTAGTTATTCTGATATGCGGAGATCATACTGTTAATGTATGTATCCATAAGTGCATTGGCTTTGACACCATATTTGAACTGACCGTTGTCGTTTTCATCTACGACTAAGAGCAGTCCGTCCTCGCGTCCATTGAATATCGTGTTATACTGATCCTCTGCGTATTCGGAAATACGGTTATCACTGAGTTCGCCGCCTGTATAACCACCATTAAACTGCATATAGCTGGAGAAAATGATCAGGATGATCATGAACAGAATGATTGTTGCAAAAGCACCGCCGCCGCTGCTTCTGTGACCGCCGTTCGTATATACGTAAGTCGTTCTACCTCCATAGTATCTTCTTCTTGGTGGTGGAGGGGGAGGCATGCCCGGACCTCCATGATAGTAATGTGGCCCCGGACCGTAATCGTCGTATGGTCTAGGGCCCGGACCGGGACCGTGAGGCCTTGGACCACCGCCAAAACCGCCACCTCTTGGACCGCTGCCAAAACCGCCTCCGCGTGAACCACTGCTGCGAAAACTACCGCC
>OGXM01000459.1_pt1 | contig 27236 bp, 25 predicted proteins | sample 1576271 | NCBI WGS metagenome assembly OGXM01 (sample SAMEA3541579, study PRJEB24748) | human gut metagenome | biome: human gut; feature: human-associated habitat; material: faeces | place: China | collected 2012 | reverse complement strand
CCTCACCTCCTGCGCCGCTGTCGCGCTGTGCCGCTGTCTTGAGGCTTGGCCGGAGCTTGATGTGTCCATCAAGTGGCCGAACGATGTGCTCCTCGGCGGACGCAAGCTCTGCGGCATTTTGACCGAGGGCTGCACCACGCCCGGCGGCTTCTGCGTCGTCATGGGCATGGGCGTGAACGTCAACACGCCGGAGTTCCCGCCGGAGCTGCGGGATATTGCCGCGTCCCTGTACCTTGCCTCGGGGAGAAAGTGGGACATCGGCGCGTTTTCCGCGCGGCTTATAGAGAGCCTTGATAAGATGTATGCACTATGGCTCAAAGACCCGGAGGCATTTCTTGAAGAATACCGCGCCCGCTGCGCGACAGTCGGCTGCGATGTGACCTATATGCGCAGCGACACAGTATATAACGCCCGCGCCGTCGGCATCGACGGGGACTATGCGCTCATCGTGGAGCGCGGAGGGGAGCGCGAGACCATACGCTTCGGCGAGGTCAGCGTGAGAAAAAGGACTGATATGCCATGAACTTTATTAAGGATGAATCCAAAGCCGCCTGGAAGTATATATGGACTTTCGTCAAGTGGCTGTTTATCGCGGGCGTGACGGGCATCGTCGGCGGTCTTGTCGGCACGGCCTTCAACCTCAGCGTCAGTTGGGCGACGGGTACGCGCAGGGCACACCCGTGGCTGCTGCTTCTCCTGCCGGTCTCGGGTCTTCTCATCGCGGGGCTCTACCGGCTCACGAAGATGGAGAACGAGAACACCAACGCTATTATCGATTCCATACATTTCGGCGATAAGGTGCCGCTTATGCTCGTCCCAGCGATCTTCATTTCAACGACCATAACCCACCTCTTCGGCGGCTCCGCCGGACGTGAGGGCGCGGCTCTCCAGCTCGGCGGCAGTATTGCGGGGCTGATAGGCAAAATCGCCCGCCTTGACGAAAAGGATATGCATATCATGACGATGTGCGGCATGAGCGCCGTCTTTTCGGCGCTGTTCGGAACCCCGATAACCGCCGCCGTTTTCGCGCTCGGCGTTATCAGCGTCGGAGTGATTTACTATGCTGGTCTGTTCCCGTGTGTCGTCTCGGCGTTCACGGCGTATTTTATATCGATTCTTATGGGCACCGAGCCCGTCGCGTTTACAATCACGAATATTCCCGCCTTTTCGCTCAAGAGCTGCCTGCTCACCGCCCTGCTTTCCGCAATATGCGCTCTGCTGAGCATCGGCTTCTGCCTCGGTCTGCACGGCACTCATAAGCTCTTCGAAAAGCTCTTTAAAAACACTTTTCTCCGCGCTGCCGTCGGCGGACTCGTAATCGTTATACTGTCTCTCATCTGCCGCAGCGGCGACTATAACGGCGCGGGCATGGATATAGTCGAACGCGCCATAGGCGGAAACGCGAAGCCCGAAGCGTTCTTGCTGAAATTCATTTTCACCGCCGTCACCGTCGGCGCGGGGTATAAGGGCGGCGAGATAGTCCCGACTTTCTTTGTCGGCGCGACCTTCGGCTGCGTCGTCGGCGGACTTATCGGGCTTGATCCCGGTTTTGCCGCGGCTGTCGGACTCGTGGCGCTGTTCTGCGGAGTGGTCAACTGTCCGCTCGCGTCGATTTTCCTGAGTATCGAGCTTTTCGGCGCTCAGGCCATGCCGCTGTTTGCGCTCGCCACTGCCGTTAGTTATCTGCTCTCCGGCTACTACGGGCTTTACAGCAGCCAGAAAATAGTCTATTCCAAGCTACGCGCGGAGCTTGTGAATATAAATGCAAAGTAAATTGTTGACTTTGCATTTATTAATTGTTAAACTTGTTCTAATGAATTAACGGGAGGGAAAAGCATGGATGCGTTAAAAGATAAAAAAGGTTTTATATGTGATATGGACGGTGTCATATATCACGGAGACAAACTGCTTCCGGATGTCAAGGAATTCGTGGAGTGGCTGTATAAAGAAAACAAATCGTTCTTGTTTCTCACAAATTCGAGCGAACGCTCGCCGCGCGAGCTCCGGCAGAAATTAGAGAGAATGGGGCTCTATGTTGATGAGAGCCATTTTTATACAAGCGCCCTCGCAACGGCGAAGTTCATCAGCGGTCAGAAACCCGGCTGCTCTGCTTATGTTATCGGCGCGCCCGGACTTGTCAACGCGCTCTACGACCAAGGGATTACCATGAACAGCATAGACCCCGACTATGTCATAGTCGGCGAGACCTCGAGCTACAACTACGAGATGGTCGTCCACGCATCTAACCTCGTCAGAAACGGTGCGAAGCTTATCGGCACTAATACCGACCTCACGGGTCCCGTTGAGGACGGCGTGGTTCCCGCTTGCCGCGCGCTTATTTCGCCCATAGAGATGGCGACGGGCAAAAAGGCGTATTTCGTCGGCAAGCCCAATCCTCTCATGATGCGCACGGGACTCAAAATGCTCGGCGTTCACTCGGCGGAGGCCGCGATGATAGGCGACAGAATGGATACCGATGTCATAGCGGGCATAGAGACCGGCCTTGATACTGTCCTTGTTCTCTCGGGCGTCACATCTCTTGAGGATGTCAATCTCTATCCGTACAGACCCACATATATATTCAACGGCGTCGGCGACGTCTTTTCGGAAATATAACCAAACGGAGGACTGCAATGCATTACGAAAACAACTGGGAATCGCTCAACAGCCGGCCTGTGCCGGATTGGTTCGCGGATGCGAAGTTCGGCATATTCATCCATTGGGGGCTGTATTCAGTGCCCGCATATACAGAAAAAGGGCAGTATGCCGAGTGGTATATGCAGCAGATACGCGACAAAAACAGCGAGGCGCGCAAGTTCCACGACAGGGTCTATGCCCCCGGAACGCAGTATGAGGATTTTGTCAGCGGCTTTAAGGCAGAGCTTTTCGACGCCGACGAGTGGGCGCAGCTCTTTGAAAAGTCCGGCGCAAAGTATATAAATCTCGTCTCGAAGCACCATGACGGCTTCTGCCTGTTCAAGAGCGACTATGCGTGGAATTGGAACAGCGTCGATGTCGGACCGCACAGAGACTTTTGCCGCGAGCTTAAAACCGCGCTCGAAAAGACGGATGTAAAATTCGGCGTGTATCATTCGGTCTATGAGTGGTTTCATCCGCTCTTTCTCAAGGACCCAGAGGAGTATGCGGTGAAGCATTTTATCCCCATGCTCAAGGAGCTTATAACAAAATATGAGCCGTGGACTCTGTTCACGGACGGGGAGTGGGATTATCCGAGCTCCGTCTGGCATTCGACCGAGTTCTTGCAGTGGCTCTATAACGAGTCGCCCGTCAAAGACACGATAGTTCCCAACGACCGCTGGGGCAAGGAAACGAGGGGTCGCCTGGGTGGCAACTTCACCACCGAATACGGCTATATTGACAACGGCAGACGCATTGAGGATGTCGAGCTCGACCGTCCGTTTGAGGAGTGCCGCGGCATCGGCGCGTCCTTCGGACTCAACAGAATTGAGGGCGTTGACGAATATCTCAGCTCAAAGGAACTTCTTGAAACGCTCTGCTCGCTCGTGTCAAAGGGCGGCAACTTCCTGCTCAATATCGGCCCCGCCGCGGACGGTACCATCCCCGTCATAATGCAGGAGCGCCTGCTCGATATGGGCAAGTGGCTCGGAGTCAACGGCGATGCCATATACGGCACGCGCATCTACACGAAAGAGCCGCAGGAGGGTACATATTACACGAAAAAGGGCGACAAGGTCTATGCGATAACGAACGCATATCCGTTCGGCAGCCTCACGCTCGACAAGGTGAATTACAGCGCGGACATAAAAGCAAGGCTATTGGCGCATGACGCTCCCATAGCCGTCGAAAACGACAACGGCAAAGCAAAGCTCGTGTTCCCGCCCATAAACCCCGACGAAATGAAATGCGGCTGGCTCTATGCGTTTGAGCTCGACGGAGTGAAATAAATTAGAAAAGCAGGATGCCGATTCTCTTTGGCATCCTGCTTTTTATATGTCTGTGTTTTTAATAAAAGCTTCGGCTCCGGGATATCCCGAAGCCGATTTGACTTTTAAAAATCCTTTACGAGTTGAGCAAAGTTATCCGCTATGACCTGCTGCGTTTTAAAGCCCATCGAGTTTGTCTCGTGGTAATGCCTTGCGCCGAGAACATCGTTCGTCGGGTTGAGGAACGCCTGCGTGGGATGGAGGCAGAAATCGTTGGGCGCAACGACATAGCCCGCCATGTCGTTGGTGATGCCGTATTCGATAATTTCGCTGTCGCCGCAGATTTCGGCAAGCGGCGCGGGGTTGATTTCGGGTCCCTTTCCGGTCGAGGAGCGTTCGGCAGGCTCATATCCGCCGTAAACCGTGCATACGAAGTTTTCGCCGGGCAGGAGAAGTATCTTCTGGCTGCCGAGGGTCATATAGGTCATCTCCGTGCGCATGGCTACACCCGTATCGCTCTCCTTGCAGGGGAACGGGTTGAAGCTCATGGTGCCTTTCATGGCGAGCAGAAGAAGCACATAGTTGTCAACGGGCAGATAGAACTGCCGCGTGTTTGTCTTGATAACAGGCTCCAGAAGCTTGTCGTTGTCAACGGCGATTGCGGCGTCGGCGAAGAATTCGCCCTGCATTTTTATGTTGTTGACCTTGTCGTCCGCGTCAAATTCCGCAGCGTCCATTCCGCCTATGGCGCCTATTCCGAAGAGCACGTTAGCGCCCGTCTTTTCAGCCACTCTTTGGCGCAGGAAATACGGATATTCGCCGGAGAGCATTCTGTTGGCGCCGCCGAGCGAATTGGGATGAGCGCCGACGTTTATAAGCCATGTCTCGGCGCTTCCGTCGTCGGGCACAAAGCGGATGCGGGTGAGCACCTCATGCTTGTCAGGGAGACGTCTCTTTGTGAAAAGTCCGCCCTCAATAGAATGTCTGCCGGTGTAGAGCTTTCCGGGAGTGCGGTTGGCAAATGCCTCCTTGGCGGCCTTGACGGACTGCGAGAAGAGCTTCTCCATATAGGCCTCGTCCTTGCCGTTAGAAGGGATTTTAATCGCGTTCGCCTTGCCCCAATAGCCGACGGTGTCTATGCCCGAATGCGAGTGAGTGCAGCTGAAATTGATTCCGACGCACTTTGAAAGCTCGGGTTCCGCCTTTATCCTGCGGCGTATCTCGTTTACCTCGATATTCGTGAGACCCACGATATCTCCGCTTAGCCAAATAATTCCCTCGTCGCTTCCTACATCGATCCAAACGGCGTGAACGAAAACGTCCGTGAGAACGCCCTCCATAACATGACCGGAGCCGTGTCCGGCTATGTAATAAGTTTTTTTGCCGAATTCCTCGGGATTGATGTCCTTGCGCGCGAAGCCGAGTCTGTAAGCGTCGCCGGTAAGAGTGATTGTTTTTGACGCCGGGATAGCGGGAGCAGTGCCCTGCTTCAATACTTTTTTGCCGTATCTGCAGGCAATTGCGTGCGCACCCTTTGCAGCAATATCATTGATATCCATGCATTGTTACCTCCGTGATTTTTTCTTTTGTCAATTGTAACATATCCCGCGGACAATTTCCATATTTTTTTAATAAAAGATAAAATTCTGTAACTCAAAGTTCACCGACGAAAGCTGAGGAGATTTCGCGTGCCGCAAGCGTTACGGACTTTCGCCGACTGCCGACGCAATAAAACAGCAGCCCCGCCTGAGCGAGACTGCCATGTGAAATAGGAGATAGAGTTCGAGACTCTATACGTGATATTATATCACTAATTTTTCAAATTGCAAGTAAAACCTCAAAATTTAAATCGTATTCTTGGCTTAAGTTTTGTAATGCTTATTTATTTCATGTTAGGCTCGCAATAATCAAAGATATGCTGTTTGCAACAGATTCTCGGACATACTACGCTCGATATGGTTAAAAAGTATGTCCACTTGACACAGGCGAAAACGGTGTTCAATTTCAGTAATTACAGCCCTTTGGATAACTTAAAGTAGATAGAAAAAAAGCCCGCAATCTCAACGATTACGAGCTTTTTTCTTTAACTGGTCCGAGTGGCGAGACTTGAACTCACGACCCCTTGACCCCCAGTCAAGTGCGCTACCAACTGCGCTACACCCGGATACGAGGTTGACTTCTTGAAGTCAGCTTATGTATAATAACATAGCTTTCCGCAAAAAGCAACCCTTTTTTCAAAAATCTTGAAAAATATTTTAATCTTGGAAAACAGTGCATTGCAGTAAATATGAATGGGACAGATTTTCAGGATAGAAATAATGGAAGTGATCAAGATTCTGATAGCGGATATGCAACAAATCAGTTTGATATTGTTGAACATGCAAAAAATTGTTATCAAAATTATCCTACCATTAAGAACAATATTCCAAAGGAAAAAAATATATATGGTAAATCAATGGATGATTATGCTGGAATTGACAATAATTTAGCAAAATCGCAATTGGACATTGGCGAATCAAGTAATTTAGCTCAAATTGCTCAAACATATGCTTGCAATTTTAATGATAAAAAATACATTGACTATGTATGTATCTTGAGTGTTTTAGCGCAAGTTGCTATTGATAATGCAAAAAGAAGATTTGATATTGACTTAACTGGTGAGATTAAAAGAATAAAAGACGACATGGATATTAAGACAAATCTTTATCCTTCTTTTTGGAAAATAATCAAACATGGATTCAATGATAAAAACATAAATAAAGATTTAAAATGTCCTATGAATTACTTATATAATTTGGACTTAATGAAGTTTCGTAATGTAGATACCACTTTACCAATGTGTCATTTTTTTGTTAAATATGAAATGAAAAGTAATATTCGTACTTGTAGAAAAGTTGAAGAAATTATAGCAAAATATTCATTGAAATTATATGAAATAAACGATGATGCAGAAAATGAGGATTATTTATTACTTAGAAAAGATTTCGATGATATAATTTGCGAAATACAATCAATTAAAATATCGAAGAATTATCTTGGGTTATTTTCTTGGATGATTGATCGTTCATTCAAAATTCTTCCTGGTTCAATTCGTAATCAAAAATCAATATCTTCTGTCCTTAATAAAAATAAATCATTGTTGCTAAAAGTATTATATAATGTAAATTCAGCAAATTTGCTAAAATGTTTTTCAAAAAATTGTTAAAATGCACATTTTTTGTACAGACTTAATTATTTTACTATATCAAAAAGCTAGTAAAATCAACAGTTGTAGCAGTTGTAGTTAAGTGAACTTATGAGGAGAAAGTGGGCAATGAAACTTTATCTATGTATAATAGCGTAAATTTGCGTGTACTTAGTACAATACCAACACAACTATCCTCTCCGCTTAAATGCAAATGCGGAATAAAAATATGCAACGATCGTTTTTATTACAAAAGAAAAGCCCTCTTAATTGAGGGCTATGCCGTAAGGCTAAAAACAATGAAATCAGCTTTTCTTAACTACAATATTGTTTTTATACAATATTAAGCATCTCTGTACTGTGTACGGAGAATATATAATTAGCCGAAAGGCAGTAAATTATTTCGTCTAATACATGGATATAAGATAGTTGCTGTGATTCCATGTGAAAAACTTGTGTATGGTGTGCAAAACCAGTTAAGTTCAGCAAGCGAGACTGTACCATGCATTTCTGTGGAAGTAAATAATCTGTCAAAGATAATGGCGTTTATAAGCAGATTAATAAGAAATACAATTGAATAATGAATATATAATTATAGTTATTGGAACTCAGTGAAGATCGGTTTAATCACCGTGCTGAGAGCATGTGGATGTCGGCATATTATTATATGGGATACTTTATAGTGGTGTGCTTCGAAATGTCGTGAGATATCTTAGAATACTGTGGAAACCACTAAAGACAAGCATGTGTACTAATAATAAGCGTAGTAAAAAGTTCTGTTCTCATCGCTGACGTAATAGAGAGTTGCACTGCAATGCTGAACCCTGATGCCTATGAGCTGGTAACTTATAGGAGGTAAGTAAGGGAATACCAAATAAGTCAGTTCTGCCGTGAGTGTAAAGAAATTTGCACAATAAGATGAGTTGCAGGAAGTAGTAGTCCAAGGTAGTCATAATAGAGATAATAGAGATTATAGAACAAAACTATTAACGATTCTGAATGATGGACGAGGCTTGCGGATAACCAATTCCGTATGCACTATGTTGGGTGTTTCCCATAGCACAAGAAGTATATATACGACGGTGTATATGCTCAGACTTGTGTTTGCATTGACTGAATATTAGTGCGTCTATTAGAAGTAGCCCGAAGGGGTGCAGTTGCTATAATTATATATTCATTATTTCGATTTTCTCAATACCCCCTTTTTCTATTGCCGATGGCTGTGCTTTCTTTCTGATTGTATAGTCATCGGATTTTTCTAATTTTGGCTAGTAGAACAATGGTAGTTCAATTCCCCGTTAAGGAAAAGGTTGTAGGTTCGAGTCCTACTTAGCCAGCTACTATCCTGCTATTTAGCAGGAAAAATAAATCAAAGGATGTGAAAAATTATTAAACAGATTTCTAAAAATGAGGTCGAAAAGTTATTATCTGAAGGTGTAATTCGCAATACGAAACATGGATATGTTGATCGTAAAGGTGAACATGTAGGTTACTACAAGACTTGCGGTGGGAAGCGTTACATCGAAGATAAGTATGTTAAGTAGGTTCTGCCTATGAAAAATCGAATTGAATATAAAGGTTTTTATATTGACAAGACTGAAAATGGCTATCGTATCTGTAGACAAGAAGATACAGAAAAGCATACTCATCTCTCGAATCTTAATCCGTCATATAGACTTATAGACAATGTGTTATCAAATAAAATTCCTACTCGTTGTGGATGTTATTATTTAGAGTCACATATTCGTTTGAGTTATGATGAAGATTATATCAGAAAGATTCGTGAGTATATCAAAGTAAAACAGAATAAAACGAAACAAATGTATTTTAATCCTGGCAGAAAGCGTTCTGGTGGGAATTTTTAATTTATGGAGGAAAAGGAAATGGCAGCTAGTAAATTAAAATTTACAAGAACAACTACAGATAAATTAACAGTAAAGGCAGGTACACTCTCAGAGGATTGTACTACTATTACATACACTGATGAGAATGATATGGAGCAGGAAGTAAAAGTAGCCGATCTGCTTACTTCATTTAAGAATCAGGTAATTGATTTTACTGTTGCATTAAAGACAGATGAGGAGCTGGATGTTCCGTCTGATGAAGAGTAAGGAGTGTGATTATCATAACTTCTTATAAAAGATTTGAAAATGAGACAGACGAAGAACTTATATACAGAGTTTGTTCAGACAAAGATCTTATTGGCTCGTGGCAAAATGTGGCTAATATATTAAATGAGTTGCTTGGTACAGAGTATACGGAATCAAAATTTCGCAAACAGTTTCAAGCTTTTAACAAAATGTTAAGTGCTAATAGAAGTAAATTTACCGATTCTGATGAACAGATTAAGGAGATTGAAGTTCAAAAGCGTGAGTTGGAAAAAGAACGCAAAAAGCTTCAAAGCGAAAAGATTGAATATAACAAATGGTTGCGTGAAGAAGCTAGGGATGAATTAATTGCAGAGAAAATTTGTGAAGCAATTACTTCTCTTGATAAATATTCTTCTCCTGTGCGCATATCTCCATCATCTAACAAAAAATCATGGATATTGGCAATTTCAGATTGTCATTATGGTTGTGAATATGAAATTAAAGATTTTTATGGTGGTATTATAAACGCTTACTCTCCCGAAATCTTTGAGGAAAGAATGACTATTTTATTTAATAAAGTTGTAGATAAAATTGAGGATCTTGGCATAAAAGAGCTTTCTATCATTGAACTTGGAGATGGTATTGATGGTGTTCTTAGAATGTCTCAGTTAATGCGCCTTAGATATGGAGTTATTGAATCAAGTATTCGTTATGCTGATTATTTAGCGAATTGGTTGAATGAATTGAGTAAATATGTCTCGATTAAGTTTCAAATGGTTTATGACTCAAACCATAATCAACTTAGACTTTTAGATGGAAAGAAAAATACCTTTCCAGATGAAAATGTAAGTAAAATTATGATGGCTCTTATTAAAGAGCGATTAAAAGATAATGAAAATATTGTTATCTTAGAAAATCCTACAGGTATGACATATTCAATAATGTCTACATACTGTGTTGTTGGATTTCATGGTGAAAAGAAAAATCTTAAAAATAATCTTTTAGAAATGTCTCGTACTTATGGAGTTCATATAGATTACACAATTTCTGGACATATTCATCATGATAGTATGGCTGAAATCGGATTGGATTCTGCTGTATTATCTGTCGGTTCAGTAATTGGTATAGATCCATATAGTATGACATTAAATGCAGCTTCCAATGCCTCATGTTCTATGTTTGAGTTTATACAAGGAGAAGGAAGAACTGCTGAATATGTTTTTAAATTGAATTAAGTGTAGAAATACTAATTTCAATCAAAAACGTTGCAAAGTCAAAATGCAAATAAAAATGATTGCTATTACATGACCAGAATCCGACTGGCATTTAACAAACGGAAATAACCTATGGTTAATTTGGCTGACGAAGCCGTATGCGAGGGAGTGGACTCATTATAGCCGCTACCCTCTTTTATTATTATTTCGGCAATAAAATAAAAAATTGCCAAAAGATATAAAAATATTAAGGAAAGAAAAGGAGTTTAAAAAAACATGAAAAAGGATATTATGATTAAGGAAGTTTCAGAGAGAGCTACAGATATTATGAACGCTGATTTGGAGGAAGCAAAGTATAAGATTACAAAGAAGGAAACAGAAGCGATTCTTAGAGCTTTTACAGAGTGTGTATTTGATAATCTTGCGGATAATAAGACAGAGAAGATTCCTCTTCCTGGTGTTGGTAGTTTCTCAGTAAAGCATGTAGCAGAAAAGTCTGGTGTTGCTGCACTTGCAGGTGGTAAAGCTTGGTCAGTACCTGAACATGATGAGATCAAGTTCTCTATTACTAAGTCAGTTAAGACACTTGCGTAATCAAGGGTGGTGACAAAGATTGAAGACTTTCAATTTTGAAGATGTATATGATTTTGTGGAATATTTAGATGATACTTATGACAAATTGTTTATTCACACAAAAGAAAAGGACTATTCAAGAATTTTAGTTGTTGCAAAATATGATGCAATGATTGAGATTCTTAATTCTCTAATTAAAAATACAAATTATAAATTAGTGTCTTGTAATGACCTCAACCATCCTTGTTGGGATGGTTATGATGACGCTTTTGTGCTTACCATTGATGCCGATATGAGCGTATGGGTACAAGCAGCTAAATGTAATGAAGATACTTATATTTATACGGATTCAACAGATATTGTGTTTGTTCATGGTGATGTAAATTCAAGTTTTGTAAAACAGAATAAAGATTCTAAATGTATTATGCGTGAATTTAATATTGCTGAGATTGATGAATCTGAGGATGATTATGAAGATAATAAATCTACTGAAGATGCCAAAGTAACTTATAAGATTAATGGTAAAAAGGTATCTAAAGATGAGTATGATCAGGCTGTAAAAAAGTTTGATGAAGATTGGGATGATATTAATAAGAGTATAAATTTACATCATGATAAGTATTCTGATAATAAATATAGTTTGAGAAAGAAACCATATTTTACTGGTAATATTGATGATATTGCTAGTTTGTTATGGTTGGATTTATTCAAATGTTAATATAATTTGTTAATTGTAACATATTTTTTGTTAATATTCTAAATTTATGTTATTAGTAACATATTTGGCGTTTTAAGCTAAAAATAAAATATGTCTTGTAAGAGTGTGTGGTGTATGCTGCACACTCTTTTTGTTATGCATCGGTGGTGTAATTGGCAACACAGCAGTCTCCAAAACTGCGAGCTTATGGTTCGAGTCCATACTGATGTGCTTTTCAATGTTTCTGTGAATGGAAACAGAGAATAAATAAATAAATAGGTTGAACAGATAGTTCAATAAAGAGTTTATAGGATGGCGTTACTCTCCTATCTCTACCTTCGTTAGTGAAACGCATGTATATGGTATGTTCCTATTGCACTAACTAGCGGAGAGTTTGCAGGATAATTACCTGCCACTCTCCTATTACTAATAACAAATGTTTTAATAATAGGAGGATTTTATAAATGAGTGAAATTATTTTAAAAGAAGAAAATGGACAAGTATTAGCAAGTAGTCGTGAAGTTGCAGAGAAATTTGACAAAAACCATAAAGAAGTTCTTAGAGCGATAAAGAATATTTCTAAAGAAATTAGTACAGCGCAATTTTGCGCTCTATTCAAATTAAGTAGTTATAAGGCTTCTAATGGAAAGCAAAATCCAGAATATCTTATGAATCGTGATGGATTTTCATTATTATCAATGGGCTTTACTGGAAAAGAAGCACTTGAATGGAAACTTAAATACATAAATGCTTTTAACCAAATGGAAGAAAAACTTAAATCAAGTACTCAGCTTACAGAAGAAGAAAAATACAAACTTATGTTATTTAGTAAAGACGCAAGTGAAGTTGCATATGCACACAATAAGCTTGTTGAAATTGCTACTGCTCCGCTTGTTGCAGAAATTAAAGAACAAAAACCCAAAGTTGAATACCATGATGATGTTTTAAATAAAGAAGGTCTTATTACCACAACTGTGATTGCAAAGGACTTAGGATTTAAGAGTGCTACAAAATTAAATAAAATTATGAATATGAATAAAATCATTTTCAAAAACCAGTCAGGTACTTGGTGTCCTTATGCAGATTATGAATGGTTAATTTCTGATGGATATGCTGACTATCAGAGTTACACACAAGAACATTCTTCACCTTGTTTAAAATGGACTGAAAAAGGGAGAAAATGGATTATTGAAAATTATAACAATTGGGTTATGAAATTAGTTAGTTAATTTTAAAGAAGCGATTTAGTTCACTACTATCTCGCTTCTTTTTGTTTGAAAGGAAGTGAAATTTGATGGGTAGAAAAATACAGCATAATAATATTGTTACTGATGAGCTATTGGTTCAGTGTAATAAAGAGAATATAGAATTAGGAAATGACTTTTTGGATTATCTCCGTTCAGTTGATAGATCCCCAAATACGATCAATGCGTATAGGCGTGACCTTTTCATTTTTTGGGTATATCTGCTTCAGCATTGTGACAACAAATTCTTCATAGATTTATCAAAGAGGGATATTGCTCGTTATCAGAGTTTTTGTCTTACAGAATATAAATGGTCGCCAGCTAGAATGCGTAGAGTAAAATCTACTCTCTCTTCTCTTTCAAATTATGTCGAAGCTATATTAGATGATGAGTATGAGAACTTTAAACCGATTATACGCAAAATTGAAAATCCTGCAAATGAGAAGGTATTTACTAAAACTGTACTATCCGATGAACAAGTACAGGATATGCTTGATTATTGGGTTGAAAAAGGTAAATATGACAAGGCTTGTATTTTAGCATTAGCTGCATTTAGTGGTAGACGTAAGAGTGAGTTACCACGATTTAAAGTATCTTATTTCGATGATGAAAACATCATATACGGTTCTTTATATAAGACACCTGAAAAGATCCAAACAAAGGGAAGAGGCTCTAGGGGCAAAATGTTGACGGTATATACACTTGCAAAACCGTTTAAGCCATATTTTGATTTATGGATGAATTATAGAAAAGAACATGGAATTGAATCGGAATGGTTATTCCCTAAGAAAGTAAATGGGAAATATATAGATGAGCCTATGGATTCAAGTACTCTTGATAGTTGGGCTGATACATTCAGTAAACATTTAGGAGAAGACTTTTATTTCCACAGTCTTCGTCACTTCTTTACAACTTCTTGTTCTCGAAGCGGTCTTCCTGATGATGTAATTCAAATGCTAGTCGGTTGGAATTCGCTTGATATGGTTGCGGTGTACAAGGATATTGATGTTGATGAGCAATTTGCAAAATATTTTGCAGACGGAGAAATAAAACAAGTAGAACAAAAATCACTTTCTGATTTGTAGATAATCCCGATGAAGCTTTCGTCGAACATCATTCTTCCACTATCAAATAGAGAATATAAAAGTATCACATCTTGGCATTTGCTATTCATGTAGCATTGTAAGACCTACTTCTTTCCTACCAACATCTCGGATCATCGGTTTCTCTCAGCCTTCAGAAATGAGAAGATGTTCGTGCTTCTCTACGTTAATGAGAACCTTAATTGACGGATAAGAGTCATTAAACCTTATCGAGAGGTCTTTGCTCCGAAGACTGAAAATATGTAGAGAATAATTAGGAAGCATGAATTAGGTTGCTGATAAGCGACCATATTCTAAATAACTGGATGTGTACAGTCCAATATCAGCTAGTTAGTGCTTTATGCTGATATTATTGTAGCATAGTAGTTTTAAACATTTTTAGTTGATGACTAATATGGAGAGAACTTCATCACTTCTCCTACTATGCTTTAATATTGGTTTGTAGCTCAATGGTAGAGCACTCGACTGTTAATCGAGGCGTTGTGGGGTTCAAGTCCCACCAAGTCAGCTATGGCTCTATGGTATAAAGGTAATTATATCCGACTGTCTATCGGAAGATTTGGGTTCGATTCCCAATAGAGTTGCTGTGTTAGTAGCTTAGTAGGTTAAAGCGTCAGATTGTGGTTCTGAATATCGTGGGTTCAAATCCCACCTAACACCTAATGATTAAAAGGAAAACGAAAAATAAAAGAAAGGAGTGTATATAATGGCAAGTAGATTGATTATTGAGCAAGAGCCGTTAAAAGTTGGACAGGTTCGTAAAGTTACATCCAATAATGGTGAAAAGATAGATTCTATTACTTTGCTCTTGAACAACAATGTGGAAATTTTGTTCGTGCCACGGAATGACGGGACATTAGATTTTTCAGTAAGTGATCCACAGTTTGATACATCAAATTTAGATTGCTCTATTGATAAAGAAGTATTGCGTGATTTATTTATGGCTATTAGAGACGGATATAAACAGGTAATTGCAAATGAAACTGAAAGTGAGGGTACAAATTCATGAAATTAAATATTAGCAAAACTATTGATGAAAATATTATTGGTGTAGATATTTCTGTCGCAGAATTAGGTACATCTGATACTGATGCTGCTACTGAAAAAGATATGTTACATAATTTTGTCAGAACAATCGAATATTCTAAGATATCCTTTAAATCTAATATGAAAGCTGACTCTAATGGAGATCCAGTTACAACTGATAGTGAAGTTGATGATTCAACTATTATCTCTGTTGAATTAAAAGATATTATCAACCAGTCATTTGTTGTAGATGAAAACCTTCACATTACATTCTCTGTAGATGTTACAAAGATTCCAGAATCAGAAGTCAAAGCACCTTTTGATAGTGTTGAGAAACTTGGCAAGGCAAAAGTTGAACTTTTCGCAACTAAGATTCAGGAAGAAATCGGTAAGAAGCTTGCTGAGATTCGTGCCTTGAACACTAAGTTTGAAGGTGAAACAGAAGTTATTCTGTAAAAATAATGGGTGGTACTCTTCCACCCTAAATATGGGGCATTAGTCAAAAGGTAAGACAATGGATTTTCATTCCATGAGTATCGGTTCGAGTCCGTTATGCCCTATTTTTCGTGCTGTAAGCCTGATGCCAAAACCTATTTTTTGGATGCATACGAAACTTAGGCGTGTAAGCTCAACACTTACTACCGCCCTATGCCCTTTGCGGTCTTCGGACTGGTACTGTTGTAACAATAGAATACGTCCTATGCAGTTTAGATGAAAGCTCGCCATTCGAGGATGGAATGAGAAAGGCAATATCATTTTTGAATTTTATCAAATATCAATTTTCTTAACTTGAGTTGATATTTATCATAATGAGATTCCCAATCAAATTCTTTTGTATTATCCAAGATATCTTGTTTGAGATTTTCGAGTTGCTGTTTATCTGTTTTATGCTTCATGATAATCGGTAATTCGTTAATCTCGTTCTCATAAAATAAAATGGTTGCAATAATACAATTCTTATTGGCAAACAACGCAACTAATTCTTGTTTTGTACCCAATACAATTTCAGCCATACCTACTACTCTATTCGTAGTCATAGCTTTACGAAGAAGTTCATATTCGATTTCTGACTCCATTTCAGGAATTAAATAATATGATTTATCTATGAGTAGGTCTGATATTTCCTTTGATTTACAGAAATATTTTATTGAAAGTGTTCTATCTTTGTTTGATGTAATTGAATCTATATCAGATTGTTCTAAGACAACATATTTATCTTCTGCATATTTATATCCTTTTACAATATCTTCATTGTGGATTTCTTTATTACAAGATGGACAAAATTTGATATAACGCACTCTTTCTTTGGAGTCTTTGCAGAGTTGATTAAGTTCTATAGAACTATTGTGTGATGTTTTTAACATTTTTACGGGAATATATAAATCTTTGAATTGAATTGCAGTTTTATATGAAGCGTTCATGATAGTTTCTCCTTAGATACTTTTGGTTTAGTATATGGAGAAATTTGAAAAATATTATCTGGATATAGGACAATTTGGTAGTCCGCTAGTTTTGGGAACTAGACGTTGTAGGTTCGAGTCCTACTATCCAGACTACTGCTCTATACAGTTATAATCGGTTTGGCGACTGATTGGTAAATATTGGAAGAAAGAGTCATTTCATGTGTTGAGATGGCTCTTTTGTTATATACGTCTTTAGTTTAATTGGTTAGAATATCAGACTCCAAATCTGAGAGATGTGGGTTCGACTCCTACAGGGCGTGTTATAAGTGTCAAGAATTTGCACTTTCAATATAATTTTATGTTGCTTTTGTTTATCTAACATGCAATAATTGTTATATGGAGGTGAATATTATGGCGTGGAATTTTACAGATATGGCTTCTGCCGAAGAAATTATTGAAAAAATTGAAGATGGAGAAATTTCTAATTCTGCAACTGCATATGGTTTATTGGGAGAAATAATGAATGCTTTTCCTGGAACATGGATTGCAGACAAAGCAAAAGAGTTACGTGACAACTTGTAAAAAATATTGTAAAGATTATTTGAAAGAGATCAGTAATAATACTGGTCTCTTTTTGTATTTAAAAAGAGAATAAATATATAGCCAATTATGAGAGGATTGTTACTGTTTCGATTGCAGATAGTTGGATTATGGAGTGAGAAGCTGAAGAAGTCATGAGCTTCAGTATAGTAGATACTCGCACTACTCTCTCACTCTATTTTAATTGGCTTGCGAGTGGAAAGCGAGAAATGATAAATATGAGTAATTACAAACGAAACGAAGAAAGTAAAAATGAGAATTATGATGGTGGAATTTATTGTATCACAAATAAAATCAATGGGAAGAAATACATTGGTCAAACATATGATTTAAAATTCAGATGGCTGCACCATAGAAGTGATTTACGTGGTAACAGACATCATAACAGACATTTACAAGGTGCTTGGAATAAATATGGAGAAGATAATTTTGAATTTTCAGAATTAGAAAAATGTCCTTTAGAGTCACTTGACGAAAGAGAAATATATTGGATTAAGTATTATGATTCTCAAAATCAAGAACATGGATATAATCTAGCAGATGGTGGTTTAGGTTGTCGTGGATATAAACATACAGATGAAGAAATTGCTAAAATGCGAATGATTCAAAACCCTGAACCGATTCTACAGATTGATCTTAATGGAAATATTTTAAATGAGTTCGTATCTGCTGGTGAAGCTGGTGATTATCTTGGGAAAGATTCTGTTTGTGGAATTAAAAAATGTTGTGATGGAAATAAGTATAAAACGGCATATGGCTATATATGGATTTATAAAAAGGATTTAGATAAATTTAAACTCGAAGATCATATTATTATACATAAAAATGACACACCAGTTTCTCAATATTCTATGGATAATAAACTTATTAAAAGATGGGATTCTGCAAAATTGGCTTCGAAAGATATAAAAGGAAGTGCTTCTGAAATATTAAAAGTATGCACTGGTGAACGTATTTCTTACAGAAATTATATATGGAAATACACATGTAATGAAAGTTTATATGACAAGACAAGAAAATCTATAGAAAAAGAATTAACCGATAAGAAAAATAATGAAACTCTTACGATACTACAATATTCTCCGTCTGGTGATTTAATCCAAAGATGGAATAACGCAGTTGAAGCATTGTCGGAAGGACATGATGATGGTTCTATAAGATCGTGTTGCAATGGTAATATGACATGGTATCATGAATCTCTTTGGTTATATGAAAAAGATGAAAAATTATTAAATGAAAGAATAGATAAATTAAAACATTCAAAACTAAAAACAATTCCCATTCTTCAATATGATATAAATGAAAATCTAATAAAAGAATGGTCATCGGTAAATTCAATTGAAGGATTTTCAAATTATGGAATAAATAAGTGTTTAAAGAATAAAACGTATATCCATAAAAATTATATATGGAAATATAAATATCCAGAACTAGCTTATGTGAGTTAGTTCTTTTTTATTGGAACAAAAGGAAAGAAGGTGAAACAATGGCTAAAGTTTTAGAACCAATTTCAGATACTGAACTAAAGAAAATTACAGTTGTGAATTTGCGAAATGAATATAAAAAGCTTGCAAATTTCTATCAGCGTATTATGAACAATGAGCTAATATATTGTAGCCATTGTGGACAATGGAAAAGTGCAGCAACATTCTACTCTTCTAAGGCAAGTCCTGATGGTATTGAACATTATGCTTGCAAAGAATGTATATTAAACGAATGTACTGACTATGACAAAAAAAATAATATACGAACTGATAATCGTGAGAAAACCATAGAAACATTTAGAAGACTTAATTGGTATTTTGATGAAAATGTTTACAATGAACAGTTACAAAAACTCTCTGAACAAACAGGAGAAAAAATAAGAAGCACTGCTGTTCAACAGTGGATTGTAATTTGTAGAAGCCTAAATGATTATAGTCAAAAAACTTATAAAGATTCGGTGTTCTCGATAGATGATGAATCAATGCCTGAAACAAATACAAGGATTGTCCAAAAAACACTCAAAACAGCAAGAAAAAGATTTGGAAATAATTATACCAATGAAGAACTTATGAGGCTTGAAACGGAATACTTAGATTGGACGACACGTTATGCCTGTGAAAATAAATCTCAGGAACTTTTATTTAAACGAGTATGTTGTAAGGAACTTGAAATAGATAATGCTCAGAAAAATGGCAAGGATACAAAAGATTTAGATGCTACTTTACAGAATCTGCTAGGAAGTTTAAATATCAAACCTAATCAGAAAACTGCATCTGAATTAACTGATAATCTTACATTTGGGCAACTTATTGATAAATGGGAACAAGAAAAACCAATTCCAGAACCAGAAGGTGAATTTAAAGATCCTGATAAAATTGGACTCTTGATTGATGTATTCTTTAAAGGGCATCTCTCTAAAATGATGGGATTGAAAAATGCATTTTCTTCTACTTATGAGAAGTTCATTTCTAAATATACTGTCAAAAAGCCTGAGTATGATGAAGATACTGATTCAGAAGCATTATTTGATAAAATCTTTGGTCAGAAAGCTGAAGAGGAGGTATAACTTATGCCTCAATTAAAAACTCAGACTGAGATAGAAAAAGATAAACAACAAAAGATAATGGAAACTGTTGCTTGGAGAGCAGGATATTATCGTAACAACCCACATAGGTATGTCATTGATGTACTGGGATTGTCTCTTAAGTGGTTTCAGCAAATTCTCTTGTGGTGCATGATGCATTACAATTTTGTTATGTATCTTGCAGCAAGAGGTCAAGGAAAAACATATCTTACCGCCCTCTTCTGTTGTGTAAGATGTATTCTATTTCCTGGTACAAAAATAGTTGTTAGTTCTGGTACTCTAAAACAGGCTAACGAAGTCTTGTTGAAAATACAAGATGATTTCATGAAACAATCTTCCATATTACGTTCTGAAATAGAAAAATGTAATATTGGTCAAAATGACGCTTCTATTTATTTCAAAAATGGCTCATGGATAAAAACAAGAACAAGTTCGGAAAATAGCCGTTCAGCTCGTGCAAATTGCATAGTTGTGGATGAATTTCGCATGGTTGATGAAACAGTTATCAACACTGTATTGCGTAAATTTTTAACAAGTCCAAGACAGCCAAAATATTTACAAAAACCTGAATATGCTCATATGCAAGAAAGAAACAAAGAAATATATATGTCCAGTGCATATTTTAAAAGTTCATGGGCTTATAGAAAAGCACAAAGTTACACTCTTAATTTCTTTGATGACACAAAAAAATATTTCATATGTGGATTACCTTATCAGGTATCGGTACGTGAAGGATTACTCTCTCGTTCTCAGCTTGAAGATGAAATGAGTGAAGCTGATTACAATGAACTTGTTCAGCAGATGGAAATGGAATGCCTGTGGTTTGGTGATACAGATGGTAGTTTATTTAAATTTGATGAATTAACTGCTCGTAGAAGACTTCGTAAAGCATTTCCACCATTGAGTTTCTGCAATGACAAAATAACAATTCCGAAATTAACAGCTACTGGTAAAAGAATACTATCTATTGACGTTGCTCTTATGCAATCTACGAAAAAGAAAAAGAATGATGCTTCTGCTATTTTTATCAATGACTTAATTCAAGTAAATGATACTGCATATCAATCAAATTTCGTATATAGTGAAACTTTTGAAGGTTTGAAAACAGACGAATTAGGAATGATTGTTATGAAATATTTTTATGAGTATCAATGTACAGATTTAGTTTTAGATACAAACGGAATAGGCTTGGGAGTATATGATTTTATTACCAAGGATCAAATTTGTCAAGAAAACGGTAAAAGATATCAGGCAATGACTTGCATAAATGATAAAGATATGGCTGAACGATGCAAAGTTCGTGATGCTAATAAAGTTGTTTGGTCTGTAAAAGCTAATGCTAATTTTAATAATGAGATATGTGTATTGCTTAGAAATGGTATACAGAATGGAAAAATTAATTTTCTTATTCCTGAACAGGATGCAGATAGCTCATTAAAAGAAACATATAAGGGATATTTCAAAATGTCTCCAACAGAGCAAGCAAAATTGAAAATGTCTTATATACAAACAACGTTTGCCGTTTACGAATTGATTAAATTGGATCACGAAGTTAAAAACGGAAATATCAAGGTTAAAGAAGTTGAAGGTATGAGGAAAGATAGGTATTCTTCTATTGCCTATTCTTACTGGTGTGCGTGTCAATTGGAATTAAAATTGAAACCTAAGACACAAGATACACAATCATTAGTTTCAAAGCTTACAATCCGTAAAGCAAAATACAATTAAGGAGGTGCATTATCAAATATGCCTAGACCTAAGAAAGTAGATGCAAATTCTAATGCACCTGCTAAAATAAATAATTCGCAGAAGAAAACTACTTCTTCTACTCCAAAACAACCAACCGCAAATGAAATGCGTGAATGGTATGAGAAAAATAAAAGCAGACTTGAACGTTATGAAGACGCAACAAGTGCAATTACAAGTCTTCGAGATATTCAGAAATCATCCAGATATACATCAATCAGTAACTAATTTCTGTAGGGTTCACAAGCACCCTCTACCTGAGAATTAAGATAGGTATAATTTAATTTCTCATGTGAAGCAGGATTATTCTTTACTATATCCCAAGAGATTTTGTCTTCTGCTAAGGGATAGTAAGGATTCTGTGATTGTTTATACAGAGTATATAAACTTTCATAGGATGAAGACCAATATGCTACGAAAGTAATAGGGTTTTCAATTGGTTCTGATACTTCTTGATGAACAGCGAATAGGAAGATATCCGAATTAGCCCCTTGAGCACCTTGGATATTATCTACTACTATCTCTTCATCATCAGAGATGAATATATAACCATCCCTAGAAATACATCCGAAGTTTATCTGAGGTGATTCTCCATCTTCAGAATTCTTTACCATATATCTAGCAGTAATTCTATCTGCTACATCATTCTTGAATACCTTACCATTTTCTGCTTTAGCTTGAACTGATAGCTTATTACCAGATACCTTAACTGAGCCGAATCCACAGAATGGGCCAAGAGCAACAGGGGCAGCAATTGCTTCTGCTGCCTCCTTAGATTTAATCAAACCCTCATATTTAAAGTACGTTTTCATTGTTACTATTGTTTTTAGATTGTTTATAATTCCTAGATTGTTCTGACATATCCTTGAAAGCTTCAGATAAGTTATTGAACTTCAAGGTTACTATAGACCAAAGTATCTTCCAGATACTGTATCTCTTTTCTACTCCGTGTAATGTACATATATGACCATAAATAGAATCCACTTCGAATCCATAACATACTACCAATACGGTTATAGATACTACTAGGGGATCTAACCCATAGGGTTCTCCAATAGCCTTACCAAGAACTGATCCCATTAATAAGTAACATATATAATCTATTATCTTATTAAAAGTTCTTCTTCCAGCTCTGGATTTTCTAATGGGTATGCCCTTTAACTTACTAGCATTCATTCCAAACCAGAAGTCGGCAATTATCAATATGAATGCTAATAGGATCATCCATCGAAGATCATATAAGAATTGAAGACACTCTGTAGCAAAAGCTACGGTAAATCCCTTAGATACTATAGATGTGGTGGACGTTTCAGTATACATGTCGTAATATTGATTTATTCCTGAGGTTTCGGGGTTATTCTCCATGCTGTATTTTCGGGTATATCTATTTCGAAAGTTTTACTGCTAATATCATCAGAGTTCCAAACCAATTCATTTGGTTGTACATCAAAAGCTAAAGTAACTTCAAATGTACACCTTACATCGGTTTTGTTAACAGCTTCAAATATATAAGTACCAGGATTAGAAGTTCTAAATTCATAAGGTACTGGATGTGAATCAGCTTGACCCACTAATCTTACATCAGTTATAAAATCCTTATGATTAGAAGAACATACCACAGTGGTATATACTTCTCCTTCTCCTTGCCCACTTAGAGTAGCTCTTTCAGGACTACAACTTATCTTAACTTCAAGATTATAGTCTTTGATTACTAATGTAGCCTTCTTGTCTTTATTACCCTTACCAACAAAGGTATAGGTACCCGCTTTATCTAAAGTAATAACTTCTTCGAATTTATACTCTGCTCCGGTTTCCATAAGTAATACTGAATCATATCCCTCTATTTCGAAAGGCATTACTCGGATAGTAACCGACTTACCTTCAGCAAGTTGATATGATACATTTACCTTCTGGTTATTTGGAGTATTAGCCCAATCCTTTGGAGATATCCAATTAGGATCTGAAGGATTTACTGCTTCGATATAAATATAGGGATCTTCTGGTTTGGTATAACTATATACTGACCAAGTAGTATAAACTGAAGGATCTCCCTTACATACAGCTTTATAACTTCCCGGTTTATTGCATGAATAAGTAGCACTAGCTTTACCATTACCAGATTTATTCAAGGTAATATCGGTTAACTTAGTATTATCACAATAAATACTAACTCCATAATCTATAAGATTATCGGGATCATCAGAGGGAGTTACTGATAAGTAAAGTTCTTGATTTACAGATCCACTTCCCATCTCTAAAGATAAAGTTTGATATTCTTTAGATAAATGATAAGTGAATTTAGAGATACTGGTATATACGGTAAATATTCCTATACCATCAAAGTTCTCTAAATTATCCTTAGTACAAGCAAACTTATAAACTCCAGTACCAAATATTTGGAAAGTATCCCCAGATTTATACCTAGTATCATCTTTACCAATCAAGTAACATTCCAAACCTTCCTCATCATAATCATCTTCTATAGTTAGTATGGTTTTAGCTAAACTAGTTACATTACTTGATAGCTTGAATTCTTCTGGAGTACATTTAACCTTGTATTTATTAGGTTCTCTAGTAACAACCAATGAAACTCTTTTTACTGGGTATTCTACAATCTGGAATTCATAAGTACCTGGCTCTTTAAATTTATAAGTTGAACCAGAAGGCTTAACTTCAGTTTCCCCAACCAATTGTATATTAACTGGAGTCTGTTTACCTTCTTGATAAAGAGTAGCTGTAACTGTAGCCGATACCTCCTTATTAGTTGGTGTAATATGCAGTGTAGTTGGATTAACCGATATATTATAGGATTTGACTACTTCCTTTAATTTTACATGAACTTGGGTAACTTTAGTCGGGTCTCCCACACTTTTAAAATAATAAGTCTGATTACCTATAGTGGCATTAAAAATAGTGCCATTTTCATATTTCTTGTAACCCCAAGTATTACCATCTCCAGATACCTGATACCTTAAGTCGGCATTTTGATAATTACTAGAGACTGTAACCTTAATAGGTACAGAGGTTATATACCCAGGCTGAATAGTGTTTATATTTGGGTCTACAAAATCGGCTGTTATCAGATAATTATCATTTATATTAAAACCATAATCAATAGTAGCTCCTACATGATAAGGCTTAAATCTATCGATTATATTTTCTATAGCTTTTCTGAACTCTATAAATTCTCCCGAGTTATTTGAATAGCCATGTCCAGTTATATGGAAGGTTACATTGATACATTGACTACAACCGTAAATGTTATCAAAGTTAGATTTATCATAATACTGATCTTGGTCAAAGTAAGGATGCGTTTTTAACCAACCATCATAACCTGATTTAGCGGGGTCATCAATGGTACAGTTTAACCCATACATTCGGAATAATATTTCAAAGAACTGAGAAGTACCTCGTATCTTTATCAGAGATATAGAATACTTGAGTAAATCTCTTATCTGTTTAGTAGTTAAAGCTAAAGCCCCTTTCTTAGGTAAAATCCATTTAGACTTAAGGCTATTTAATTCAGCTTCACTTAACAGACCATTATAATAAGTTTTAAAAGCCCCTTCATCAATATTATTCCACCTTGCAAAAGGTAATTGCCCAAAGCTTTCCCAAAGGTAATTCAAATAAATCTCTGGGCAGGTATCAAAGTCAGTTATTCCTAGTAAACTCTCAATATCTGCGGATATATTATCTTGAAAATAACTTCCACAAATTTCTAGGAACCTTTCTAAGATACCCTTTCCATCTACCTTATAAGTGTCTTGGTCTTTATATTCAAAAGGTAGGAAATCTATAAGTTTCTTAAGGTCTATCATATTAAACAGTTTCGTGAACAGTTAAAGTTAATTGAGAAGATTTCTGGAATACAGGTAAGTTATATCCAGGATCTTCATAATCCATATTAGGTTCTGAGATAGTAATAGAATAACGATATCCCTGTTGATAGCCATTTGCTTGTATGTCCAAAGAGAAAGTGATACCATTATTTTTATCAGTGATGTTTATAGTACTACCTACAGAGCCAGTAGTTTGGAATCCTCCACTTGAAGCTTTTACAGTGTATGAATTGCTTCCAGTAAAGTTTATAAAATAGGTCATGGACCCATTAGCTTTCTCTAATTTAAACTGACCAAGAAGTAATTCCTTGTTACCATATATGGTAACAGGCCAAGGTTTAATATAGAACTTCTTGATATGTAAGTAATCTACCGTAGATAAGTTATCAATCAAAGCATAAATATCTGAGATTCTTACTTTGCCACCAATCTCGGAGTTCTCAATAGAATAAGCATTGTATAAGGCATTCAGAACTTGAGCTTGGATTTCGTTGGTCTTATAAGATTTCTTACCGGTTACTTCTATCTCTAAGGTTATATCTACTAATCCTGCAGATTTAACTTGAAGCCAAGTAGTTAAGGGGGCTCTCTGTGATAGTTGGGTATAAACCTTGTTTATCATAGCAGAATCAGCTACTCCACCATTATCAGCACTGATATATACTGTAAGCTTTCTTCCACATTCATAATCTACGGCAGCTTTATTTACTCCATCTATTAGCATAGCTAAATCTACGAAGTCCTGTTTGCTTACAGCTACTCCAAGAGTTTTAACACTCAAGGGTATATGTTCTTTTAACATACCAAAGTTCTCATAACTAGAACCTCCTCCTGCAGCATATTGATTACTAGTGGTAGCCTCAGATATAGAAGTTTTTACTATGGCTGGAGTTTGTACAATAGAACCAGCTGGTACATTACCTTGAATACCCGTGGTGATATAGAAGCTTGCTGATGTTACCTTTTGACCTGCAGAAGGTTTTAAATTCTTGGATTCAAATACAGTCTCACCATTGGAATGGTCCAATGAATCAGGTAGTAGAAAGGCGTATATAAGGACAATTTATATTGCGGACGAAACTCGGAGATTAAAATTATTAGGAAATGCGCTTACTGATGGAGAGGTTCTTGTAAATTCAATGGATAGCACATTCTCATATCGCGCAACAATGTATAATAGTGGAAGTTCTATTCAGCAACTAACCAACTTACTGATTAGAATTTTTGTAGGAACAGCAAGCGGTCGCTATAATTGCTATTATGATTTTGGTGTAGTAATGCAGAATAAAGAGAACTTCATATTGAAAGAGAATGGAATAGATGGATTGGTTCATAAGCGGACAGACAACATAGATATCAATTATACTCCATGCACAAGTTATAGATATGATGGGTATAATGCTCTTGTAAGGCTTTTGAATAACCAGATTCCAAATGTTGGAAATTGGGTGGCAGGTGACAAAGTATTCTTTCCAAATGGAAAAATCTACCAATACAACGGAAGTAGCTGGCAAGAATAAGCAGGAACTTTGAATTATACAATAAAAGCCAACTGAGCTCTAAGGGATTAGTTGGCTTTTTATATTTGTTTGGTGTGGCATTTTTTAGAAGATTATATTTCGAATTTGATAATTCGCTCTTTTTATCTTTTGCCAAAGTACACACCGGCACTTGATACACAGGAACCTGTCCCATACTCTTTTCATTTTTTTCTATATATTCATCTAATGTACAAATAACTCGAGCCGGATTTCCAACTGCAACGCTGTTTGAGGGAATAGAACTTTTTACTATAGCCCCAGCCCCAATTATTACATTATCTCCAATCGTTACTCCAGGAAGCACAACCGCCTGCCATCCAATAAATACATTATTACCAATTTGAGTCTTGGCTATCTTGGTATAACCAAGGAAACGCTTTGTTGATGCATCATGTGCTAATATGGTGGCATTAGTTATTGTTACATTATTTCCAATTTCAATTAAGCATGCTGTATTCTTGTCAATAGTGGCTGATAGCAGCGAAACATCCTCTCCAAT
>OGXM01000431.1_pt1 | contig 27927 bp, 30 predicted proteins | sample 1576271 | NCBI WGS metagenome assembly OGXM01 (sample SAMEA3541579, study PRJEB24748) | human gut metagenome | biome: human gut; feature: human-associated habitat; material: faeces | place: China | collected 2012 | reverse complement strand
TGGGCTATTATTTTTGCCCGCATAGGGTGGCGCACTTCATTTTACAATCTATCAATCCTTAATTTTTCGATAAGCTTTAGCATAAGAATCATATAGCGCAGGAGCATCATAGCCGTTATATCGAGCTTTATCAAAAAGTGCAATAGCTTCATCTACTTTGCCATTTTTCCTAGCAGTTTCTCCACGTTCCCAATATGGATAACCTGCATCAAATCCTTTCTCCCAATTCCCTATATTTCGTATCTTGTTTAATGAAACTCGATTATGCAAACCGTTAATAATTACATCTTCTCTAGATATCACTTTTTCAATATTTAGGTTAACTTCAGTCTCATCATATCCACGATTTTTTGCATCGAATAATAACTCTTTCATCGCTGATTTTGAAATAGATTTCAGCATACTAAGGCTTTGCTCTGCTTCTTTTTTAGTATAATTACTAACACTCATATATTCATTCATAGAATTATAACAATCGCTATAAGCACTGAAAATATAATTTGAAAGAGGCGTTAAGTCAAAGGGGCTACGAAAATAGACTCGCACATTTGTTGTACCGCCTTCACTTACAGTACAAGGTTCTATAGGTAAATCAATTCCATTTGTAGCATCTTTTCTAATAATGATGTAATTTCCCTTCTTAGCAAACTTAAACTTTAAGAATGTATATAGAAGTTAGTAGTACCGGTCGATGATTAAGGCTGAGCCATTACCTTTGGAAAGTGAGGTATTATAAAAACAGCAATAAGATAAATTTCAATACGAAATTATCTTATTGCTGTTTTTGATTTATATTCCAAACTCTTTTTTAATATAAATTTCTTTATTTAGTGTAACAGTTTATTTACCTTTAACTATTACTTCATCATTTTCAAGTACGATATCTACATGTTTTACGTCTGTATGATCTAAGTAGTAATCTGTGATTTTGTCGCGTACTTCTTGTTCAACAACACGACGTAACGGACGCGCACCCATTTGTTCGTCGTAGCCTTTATCAATTAACCAATCTTTAACATCTTGTGTAACGTCCATTGTGATTCCTTTTTTATCTAATGTTTTTTGAACATCTTGTAGTAATAAGTTCACAATGTCTTTTAATGCATCTTTACCTAAATGATCGAATTTAACGATACCATTGAAACGGTTAAGGAATTCAGGGCGGAAGTATTTTTTCATTTCATCCATAATATCATCAAACTCTTCATTTCCATCACCAAAGCCAGCATTAGAAGTACAAATAACAATTGTGTTTTTAAAGTTAATGACATTACCTTGACCATCTGTTAAGTTACCATCATCCATAACTTGTAGTAATAAAGTTAAGATTTGTGGATGCGCTTTTTCAATTTCATCAAATAAGATAACTGAATACGGGTTACGTCTAACTTTCTCTGTTAATGTGTTTGAATTATCATCATAACCTACATAACCAGCAGTTGTTCCAATCATTTTAGATACAGCAGTTCGATCACTATATTCACTCATATCTAAGCGAATTAATGCATCTTTATTACCGAATAAATCAATTGCTAACTGCTTTGCAAGTTCTGTTTTACCTACACCTGTAGGACCTACGAAAAGGAAGCTACCAATTGGGCGGTTGCCCTCATCAAATCCAGCACGGTTACGACGAATTGCACGAGAGACAAGATCAACAGCTCTATCTTGACCAATAATTTTATCTTTTAAACGCTTATTAATATTTTTCAATCTTTCGATATCACTTGCATCCATTTGAGATACAGGGATACCAGTTAAACGTTCAATTGAATCTAAAACGTCTTTTACAGTAGCTTTAGTATTATGTGCAACATTGCTAATTTTTAGTTTATCTTCTAGTTCTTTAATTTCTTTTTGGATTTTGTCAGCTTCTTTATATTCTTCATTGCTCACGGCTTTACTTTTATCATCTTGTAATTGTGCAATGCGCTTTTCAATTTCCACTTTATCTATTGCGGGACTTTGTGCTGACAAGTGAGCTGCAGTAATATCTAGTACGTCAATAGCTTTATCTGGCAATAAACGTTGAGGAATATATTGAATGGATAAATCTACACAAGCTTTTAATACATCATCTGGTAGTTCAACATGGTGATGTTCTTCAAATTTTTCACGTATACCCTTTAAAATATTAAAAGTGTCATCAGCACTTGGTTCATTAACAAGTACTTCATTAAAACGACGTGCTAATGCAGCATCTTTTAATATATTATTCCGATATTCATCTTGTGTAGTTGCACCAATAACTGAAATATCACCACGACTTAATGCAGGTTTAATAATATCTGATAGCCCTTTGCTACCAGAATCACTGCCAGTTGAACCTGAACCAATAATTTGATGGATTTCGTCAAAGAATAACACAATATTTTTCGCTTCTTTAACAGCTGCAACTAATTTTTGAATATTTTCTTCAAAAGCACCACGATATTGTGTACCAGCTTCTAAGGAAGAAATATCTATTGAGATAATTTCTTTATCTTTAATAGATGATGGTACATTGCCTTTAACTATAGCTTGTGCTAAACCTTCAACAATAGCTGTTTTACCTACACCAGCTTCACCAACTAAAATAGGATTGTTTTTAGTACGTCTACTTAAGACTTCAGCAGTTTCTTGGATTTCTTTATCACGACCAATTACTGGGTCTAATAAACCATCGCGTGCTTCTTGTGTTAAATTACGGCCAATTTGATCTAAATAATTACCTTCATCATTTTGTCTTTGAGAATTAGATTGTTGAAATGCATGCGCGTTTTGCTCAGCAGAATTCCCACCTTGCTGCTGTCGTAATTGTGCTAATTGTTCCGGAGAAACTTCTTTGCCATTGATATAATATCTTTTAGTACCACTATTGACAGATTCTTGCATATCTTGGAATATTCTTCTGAAAATTGAATCAAAATCATTATTGAAATATCCGTTATTCATACATATCACCTCATTCTAAGTATTATTTACAAGTATACTAAAATATACTTAGAATGTCAACACTAAACTGTACAAATTATTTAGAATGTATCAACTTGTATTCAGTAGGTGTTAAATAATCTAATGATCCATGTATTCTAATATTATTAAACCAATGGACATAATCAAAAAGTGCAAGATCAAGTGCTTGTTGGTCAGGGAAATTAGTACCATTAATAAATTCTGTTTTGATTGTTTTAAACATAGCTTCTGCTACTGCATTATCATAGGGGGATCCTTTTTCACTCAAGGATCTTTCGATCCCAAACGTTTGGAGTACAGCCTCAATTACGGTGTATGTCATTCGAAATAATTAATTAGGAAAGAATGATAATCGTGGTCAAAACAACAGCCATCCTGAACCTGATGGTACGGATGGCCCGATTATGATTTTTCCCATTGAACGAACATCGCGGTTCCAGACGCAAGCCTATGGGGAACCAATGGAGTATTTCCGCCTCGATGAACCAGTCTTTAGACATGAGTCAGAAGGATTCATGCAGATTTTTAAATCTTCAGTGAAAATCTGCGTGGCAAACAGCCCCAGAGATCTGGAGCGAAAAACTATGAGAGGAATCCGGCCCTATTCTAGTTTTGGAATGGCCGCAAGTGTCCTGTTTATCAGGTGCTTTCCACCGCAGTGTCTGCAGATTTCAGGATCAAAGTTGTAGAGCTTCTTGAGTATCTGCAGTGTGGTCATATCCCTGAACCTCGATTCCATGCGGACACCACCGACCAGTTGCCTGACCAGGGCCATCTTCTTACGCTTGGATCTGTTGCTGAGTAGTCCGTAATGCCTGATTCTGACGAATCGGTCAGGAAGGACATGCATGAGGAATCGCCGGATGAACTCTTCAGAGGAGAGTCTTAAAACGGATGGATTTCCAGTCCGGTAGTCATTGATTCTGAAGGAGACAGACTGGTCCGTTACATCCAGAATCCTGCTGTTGGAGATGGCGATGTTGTGGGTATAACGACCGAGGTATTCAATGACGTTGGCAGCCCCTTTGAAAGTTTCCTTGAGATGGGGAATCCATTCCTTGGCATAGAGGATAGAGAGGAAATCGTTGAACTGGGAAGGGTATCGGAGCATGGCATGTGAGAAAGGGATCTTCAGCTGTCCGCTCTGGTAGAGTGATTTCAGGCCATGAAGAAACTTTCCCCGGAAGAGTCTTGAGACGGCTCTGACTGGAAAGAGGAATCCGGTCTTCGCTGCGATGAACTCCTGATCTTTGCTGAGTCCTCCGCCGAGGACAATGGCATGAATGTGAGGGTGGAAGGAAAGGTTGCTACCCCAGGTGTGGAGGATGCTGATGAACCCGATCTGTGCGCCCAGATGTCTCTTGTCCCCGGCAAGCTCTTTCAGAGTTGCGGCACTGCTGTCATAGAGTAGGCTGAAGAGAAGGCGTCTGTTAGTGAATATTGCAGTTCAATAGAGCCACCCATGCAGAGAATTGAGCCAGGGATTGCATGAAATAGAGCCACTTGTTGCAGGGTAAGATCCACTCCGTCTGTATATAAGGTCCTTCAGTATAATTGGAAAGGCACGCAATCAGCGTGACTGTTTTATACTGGAGGATTTTTATGATCCAATATAGGAAGATTTTGGAATTGTATTTCCAGGGGCTATCCAATCGAACCATCAGTTCGAGTACGGGTAGTTCACGAAATACAATTGCATCTATTATTCAACGTGCTAAGGACAAAGAGATTGAACACTTAGCAGAGCACATGACGAATCAGTGGCTGTCTGAGATGCTGTTTCCAGAGAAGCAAGCTGTCGAAAGAGGTTACTATCCACTTGATTTGGAGTTCATACACAAAGAACTGTTTAAGAAGAACATGACCTTGCGATTGCTGCACCGGGAATACGCAGAGCAAGCGGAAGGCAGTAACAAGCTAGCATATTCGTATCGCTCATTTGCAGACAAGTATGGACGCTTCGCTTCTAAACACAAAGCCACCATGCCCCTGAAAAAGAAGCCTGGTGAAGAGTTAGAAGTCGACTGGGCAGGATCTACACTAAGCGTTACTGATCCGAATACAGGAGAGCCTATAACGGTATATATCTTTGTTGCGACCTTATCTTATAGTCAGTATAGCTATGTCGAGGGGTTCTTCGATATGAAGTCAGCAAACTGGTTAACAGCGCACATCCATGCCTTTGAATTTTTTAATGGCGTCCCCAATACTTTAGTCATCGATAACCTTAAGACAGGTGTTACTACTCCTTATAGAGGGGATCCACTTTTAAATGAAGCCTTTCGTGAATTGGCGGATTTTTATCAAACCGTCATTGTTCCCGCTCGAGTGAAACGACCTAAAGACAAGCCGAGTGTAGAAGGTGCTGTCGGGTTTGTGTCTAGACAAATTATCGCAGCCCTAAGGAATTACCAGTGTTTTGATCTCCGTGATTTGAATACAGAAATCTGGCGTCACTTGAAAGAGATCAATGAACAAGCTTTTCAAAAACGACCAGGTTCCAGAAAGAAGATATTTGATGAAGAGGAGAGTATGTATCTCCAAGCTCTACGTCGAACACGTTTTAAGCTATCTGAATGGCGTATTGCAAAGGTTCAACTCAATTACCACATCCAAGTTGAACGCATGCAATACTCCGTTCCATATGAATATATCCGAGACTTCGTTGATGTACGTCTGTCCAAGGATTTGATTGAAGTATACTTCAACGAAGTTAGAATTGCATCACATAAACGCTTGTATGGGGTGCCTGGTCAATCGGCCACACTAGTTGACCACATGCCAGAGAACCATCAATTGTATTACTCGCACACACCAGAGAAAAATCGTCAATGGGCTAAAACAGTCGGTCCTTCTATGTCTGCTTTCGTCGAACACCTACTTCAAAATACGTCAGAAAAGCAAGCACTTGTCCAATTGGGAAGTTTGAGGAATACAGAAAAAACCTGCACCAAGAGCGACCTAGAAGCTGCAGCTGAAAGCTTGATGTTGACCGCTACTCAGCCGACAGTGAGCGTGTTTAATACGATTTTAAAGAGACGCCTAAAGAGCAACAAAAAAGACCCATTGAAAAATACGCGTCAGTCAAGTGAAGCACATGGCTTTATAAGAGGAAAAGATTATTTCGGAGGAAGAAGTTAATGTTAAATGAAGATACCATATTAAAACTGAGAGAGATGAAATTAGGGGGTATGGCCGATGCCTACATCGACCAATTCAAAATAGATGATTACGATGAGTTGTGCTTTGAAGATCGTTTCAACTTACTCGTTGACGCTGAATATGCAAGAAGACGAAGCAGTAGGCTGCAACGTCTAATACAGCAAGCAAAACTCATAGAACCCTCTGCTGCTATCGAAGATATCGAGTACCACCCAGATCGCCACTTAAACAAAAAGCTCATCCTAGAGCTTGCTACAGGCAATTACATCAAACAACACTTAAACATGATTGTGATGGGTGCTTCTGGCAATGGAAAAACATGGATAGCCAATGCGTTTGGTATTCAAGCTTGTAGACAATTCTACAAAGTTCAATATGTTTCGTTGCCTGAATTATTAGATGATTTGGCTGCCGCAAAGTCGGCCTCAGATGGGAGTTTTCGTAAACTGATTCAAAAATACAAGAAGGTTGATCTGCTGATTATTGATGAATGGTTACTGCGAGCGGTTCCAGACGAGTACACGATGCATATTTTGAGCCTGGTAGAAGCTCGCCTAAAAACTGCATCTACGATCTATTGTTCGCAATCTGCTCCAGAAGGCTGGTACGAGAAGTTAGGAGACCCACTCATAGCAGATGCGATCCTGGACCGCATCGTCCATAGCTCATATAAGATAACGATTGATGGCGATCTCTCTATGCGAGAACGACACGGCTTACAAAACAGGTAATATACAGTTCACTATGAGAAGAGCTGCTACGAAATGTTAGTGGCTCTTCTTTCTGCAATCCCTGGCTCAAACCTATGCAATCCCTGGCTCTAAACTCTGCATTGATGGCTCTATCCAATTGCAATACTCAATCATGAAGTAGGCATTCGGAATGGCCTTATTTACCCTTATTCCAATGGAAAAATTGAAGCGAAAAACACCCACATCAAAACGTTAAAACGAGTCTCTTATGGCTTCAGATCTTATGACAATATGCGAACCAGAATTTTCTTAACGAACGGGTTAATCAAAATAAAATAACAAAAAAGTCCGTATCACAAGAAAAAGCTATTTCTTGTGATACGGACCATAATTGAGCCATCAGTCCTATTTGACAAAGAGCCGAAGAAGCCAACTAGACAAACGCGTCAATCAGCTTGATGATGGCGCCGGTGAAGAAGTAGAACGCGATCAAGTAGGTGACGGAAATGATGGCGGCTAACAAGTTCCCCGCCAAGGCAAACCCGATCACGACCCCCAGGATGCCCAAGGTGAGTCGCACCCAGAACCAGCTCCTCTGGCTATCCTTCAAGCGGAAGGCCAGGAAAATGTTCATGATGGAGTCGATGAGGAACCAAGTCACAAACAACATCGGCAGGAACGTCACACTGACAGCCGGATTGAACACCAGATAAAGGCCAACCAGCAAGTCCAATACGCCAATCAGGATCAAGTACCAAGGATTACCGGGCAGCACCTTTTTCAGCTCAAAGTAGTACATCAGGGCTGAAACCCCCTGTACGATGGCAATCATCCCAAACATAAGCCCCATAGCAATCAAAGTGGTCAGCGGATTGTTGAGGGCGGTCCATCCGGCAATAAAGAACAGCACTGCCAACAGCAGACTCCCCCAACCAAATCCATTCTCATTTTTCGTAATCAAAACAAGACTCCTTTCTAAATTCTATAATCATCTTCACTATTTACCTAAACATAAACACCTAATTTGTTAGCTTGACTTTTTATATCTTCTAATTGTTTACTTAAAGCAACCATAATATTATTATTAGCATTAATTAAATTAGAAACTCCTACAAATAGAAATAAATCATTAAAGGTGCACCCTCTTTTACATTCGATTAAAGTAGTATTTTCAGATGCTTTATCAAATACTTTTGCATATATATCTATTTCTAAAACATCAACTTTTCCTGAATTACTTACTTTTTCCTCTGTTACTTTCAGATTAGTGTCTATGTAATACTCTAATGTTTGGAAACAAGCGTTAGTAAATAACTCCATTTTGTGTCCAGTGTCAAATAACGAATTAATATCCATAATGTACAACCTCTTTTCATGGCTCTACTTTTAACACAGTGTATGCTTGTCGTAAACTTATTGAAATCAAAGACGAATGAGAAAATAGATCTCCTTTCTATTTGAATTTCTGCCAAATTTACTTATAGGGACATCTAGATTTCATTAACTACATATTTAGGGACATCTAGATTTCATTAACTACATATTTTGGTTATATAATATGTGGAGTCTGGCCAATAAGTCTAGCAAGTTCAGAGACACTTATACTCATTTGCTCACACAGTTCTTTAATCATTTTTGCCGTAGTCATACAGCACCTCCAAGTTAACGCTAAGAATATTATAAACCATTTGGCTGATAAACACAATAGTTATTAAAATATTATTATGTTAAATAGACAAAATAAAACCCACACCTCTACTGTAGAGTCATGGGCTAGTTACATCTGTTTTTCATATTTCCATTTCAATACCAGATTTGAAGGCTATGACGAAGTGGTCTTCATAGACTGTAACGCTCTGGATTATCTTCCTTACAAGCTTATCATCATATTCTAAGGTGCGGAATTTGTTCTTGCGTATAAATCCTATCAGCTCGTCTATCCGCTCATTCTCTCCACTTATGGATGCATCTTCTACTAAAAGGGTCTGTCGCTTATCTCGCAGTTCATCAATCTCATCTGCTAGATGTTCATAATCTTGACCTTTATTAGCCAGCTTGATGAGTTCTTTTTGCTTTTCTTCAAGTAAGGTGTTTATCTCTGAAATTTTGTACTCTGTGGTGTCGCCAATTATCGCGTGGATGTTTTCTTCCAAGGTTCTTATCATGTTATCACCACCGGCAAGGAGTTTGTTAATGGCAGTCATAACCGCATCATATAAATCTCTTTCTTTTACCGTCCGGTTCTTGCACGTTTCAGGACCTTGCTCGATTCTCGTAACGCATCGCCATACAAACTCTTTTCTACCTCGTATATTCCAATATGTTCTCCTATAAATATCGCCACAGTCCCCGCAGAAGGTTACGGCACTCAAAGCGTATTTACTGCTATAGAGTCTTTTATTTTTATCTGCCCCTGTGTAAATATTATTCCTGCGATGAAGTTCTTCCTGAGCCTGTAAAAATAGTTCCTTTGGTATGATCGCCTCATGGCTGTTTTCAACATAATACTGTGGGACATGGCCTTCATTCTTGACTCTTTTCTTTGTAAGGAAATCCACGGTGAAGGTTTTCTGTAAAAGGGCATCACCGATATACTTTTCGTTCAAGAGAATCTTCTTTATGGTCTCCGGTCGCCATCTTGGTTTTCCTGCAGCTGTTAAAATATCGTCCTTCTCAAGATCCCTACCAATGCCTGCTAGGCTTTTGCCCTCAAGGTACTCTCTGTAAATGCGCTTAATGATTTCAGCCTCTTCAGGAACAATTATTAGGTTTCCTTCTTCATCTTTTGTGTACCCCATAAATCGATTGTGGTTGACCTGGACTTTCCCTTGCTGATATCGATACTGCAGTCCAAGTTTAACATTCTGAGAAAGGCTCTGACTTTCTTGCTGCGCGAGAGATGCCATAATGGTCAGAAGCACCTCTCCCTTGGCATCCATTGTGTTGATGTTCTCTTTCTCAAAAAATACGGATATGTTCTTATCCTTGAGCTGCCTAATATATTTTAGGCAATCCAGAGTATTCCTAGCAAATCGACTGATAGACTTTGTAATAACCAGATCGATGTTCCCCTCCATGCATTCATCAATCATGCGATTGAACTCTTCTCGTTTTTTCGTGTTCGTTCCAGAAATGCCGTCATCTGCAAATATGCCTGCAAACTCCCATTCAGCATTTTTCTTTATAAACTCGGTGTAATGAGCAACCTGCACCTCATAGCTGGAGTTCTGCTCTTCAGTTTCTGTAGAAACACGGCAATAAGCAGCAACACGCAGTTTTTTTACTTTTTCTTTTGCGGCTGTACTTCCCACCCTTTTTCGTGCTGGAATTACAGTTATGTTTTTCTCGGCCAATTTAAACCTCACTTTCTATCAGACTATACAGGTACTCCGCTCGTGCTACTGGATCATCTGGAAGTTTACCTTCTGATTTTTTCATCTTGAATCGTTCTATAGGTGAAGGAGATGTGAATGCTGCAAGCTCTGCAATCCTTCCTAAGTCCTTCGCACGTTTATTTCTGACTTCTTCAGCTTTATCGAATGTTTCTCTATCGATGATTGCAGGATACACATCATTACCAAGATAGCTGATATTTTTCAAAATAAGCCCCATGGATGAATGTGTCTTCTGAATACCAGCTTGTTCACCGGCCACAGCAAGGGAAAGTCCTGAAATGTATTTTTCAAAGAACATCCTCACCTGCTCTGCTTCCTTCTCATCGACAGCAACAAGTCCTTCCGTAATTGTATATCCGTATGGAACATAGGCCATTTACCTCACCACCCTTTCTTTAAGAGAAAGCCCACATTTTAATTTAAATGTCAGTTCATCCCTTGAATTTACAATGATGTTTTCTACAAACTTTTCAAACGCCTCATCTGTATAGTTTCCATCAAACTTATCTTTCGACACATACTCAAGAAGCGCTTTTACCTCATCTGCCCGTGATGTTCCACTTGTAAATGACATGACCAGGTTTGTCTTCTCAGTGGTTAGCTTTTTTATTTCGCCATCCAGTGAATTTCGTTCTTTGCTAAAAAGTGCTGGTTCAAGAAAGCCTTTCGTCATAAGGCCAATAAGCGTATTGCGCTCTTCGGTCAATTGCTCCATTCGCTTATCGATGGCATCAATTCTTTCAAGGTCGCACTCTTCTTGGTTTTTACTTATAGCATCATAAAGTGGCCCAAGGATAACCTTTCTGCTGTAGGCAAGCTTATTCATCATGGTGGCAAAGGTTGCCTTTATCTCTCCATCCCGAATAAATAGCATGGAGCAGCTGTTCTTGTCTTCAATATGCCCTATGCAGCTCCAGGCGATATAACTTCTGCCAGCAGAGTAGTTTGTTTTTCTCCTAAACGTGGATTCACACTCTCCACAGATGATTTTGCCGCTTAATACATATCTATTTTGATAAGTATTCTTAGCAATGGATTTATTACAATTCTTTGCTCTTTCTGCTATCAGCTTTTGAGCCTTAGAAAATACTTCTCTGCTGATAATAGGTTCGTGGTGATTCTTACAGTAAAACTGATCCTTCTCGCCATTGTTAATATGACGGTTGAAGTTGCTGTCCGTATATGTCTTCTGGAAAAGGACATCACCTTTGTGTTTTTCGTTCCGGAGCATTTCAATCACCGTCCCCGGACTCCAATGGTTGCCTCTTCTTGCAGGAATCTTATCTCTGTTCAGGCCTTTTGCTATGATACTTCCACCTTTACCTGAAAGGCATTCTGCAAAAATGCGTTTTATTACTTCAGCTTCCTCTGGAACAATAACCATCTCACCATTTACATTGGCATAACCATAAGGAGGACTGCCAATAATGTAACTACCATTTTGAAATTTCTTATTAATTGACCATGAGGTATTTTGTGATATTGATGCAGACTCTTCTTCTGCAAAACCTGAGAGGATAGAAAGCATTAGCTCGCTCTCCATGTCACCTGTATTTAAATTTTCTTTCTCAAAATAAATATAAACACCGATATCCATCAAACTTCTTACCAATTCTAGACAGTCCATTGTGTTACGGGCAAACCGACTAATTGATTTAGTAACAATAAAATCTATCTTCCCGTTCTCACAATCACGTATCATACGAAGAAGTTCTGGTCGTTTTTCCTTTTTGGTTCCTGATATACCTTCGTCATAATAGAGACCTGCAAACTCCCATTCTGAGTTGGATTTAATATAAGTTTCATAATGCTCTCGCTGTGCTTTAAGGCTTACAAGCTGTTCATCACTATCTGTTGAAACTCTAGCATAGGCTGCAACTCGAATCTTCGTTTTAGATAATAGTGATCTCTCCAATTCATTTATTTTTGTTATCTTTTTCATCATCTCACCTCACTTTCTGTCATTACATATATCACTCAAAAGGCCACTAATAGCAAGGGTTTTATGGCATAATCCCAGCTAACTTTGGAGAGAACTTCTGACGGTTTAATGCTGATATTTTGTGAATTTCGTCATCTGTAATTTTGCCTTCTCTATGCAGCATAGCGACAATGCTCTCTGCTATATAAAAGTTGTATTCATTTTGTAATTGCTCATCTGTCATCTGTTCAATCTCACCCTTGATAGGGCAGCCATCTTTCACTTCAATAACATTCATAAAAAAACACCTCCTACCTGGTAGCCACGGCGGGAGGTGAAATCTGATGTTTTTACTAATCTTTTTTATAAAAATCGCATTCATAACCATCGGCATTAAGGAGTAGCCCCTTTGCCCAGGGAGGAACTCTGCCCATCTGCTCACATACGCTATCTATGGACATTCGAGGTTCTGCCTCAATGATAACTTCATCATGCACATGAGCCACTATGTTATACGTTCGGAGTGTCTTCATGGCATACATCAAAATATCACGAGAGATTGCTTGAACAATATTCTCTACAAATTTTGGTCCATAACTTTCAATTCTTTCCCATTTCTTCGTTCCACCTACACCTTCATAAGTCACAGACTCACCACCGAAGATATTTTCACCGATACGAGGCTTTACATAGGCAAGTTGTCTGCCAGAAGGGAGAACTATAAATAGCATTCCACTCATGCAATGAAACTCAATATTATTAGTTTTCTGTGACTTATTTTCCTTGATGCATTTCTTAACAACAGAGTCAACATCCCACCAGAACTTTACGATGTTTGGATTGGATGCTCTCCAGGCATTTACAAGGGGTTTCAATTCTTCCTCTGCAAGTCCCATCTCCAATGCGCCCATAGCCTTTAATGCACCGACTGATCCGCCATATCCAAGTGCTAATTCTGCTATTTTTCCTTTTTGCCTTAGATGACCGTTCACACCATGCTTTTCAACAGGAACTTTAAACATCTGAGATGCAGATGCACAATAAATATCACCGCCGCTTGTGAATACTTCGGTTCGCCATTCTTCACCTGCAAGCCATGAAAGCACACGAGCCTCAATTGCAGAAAAGTCTGCAACAATAAACTTATTGCCGTCCTTTGGCACAAAGGCTGTGCGGATAAGCTGTGACAGGGTATCAGGGATATCATCATACAGAAGTTCTATTGCATCGTAATTGCCGGACTCCACAAGTCCTCGCGCCTGTTCCAAATCCGGCATATGGTTTTGAGGAAGGTTCTGAAGCTGTATCATTCTGCCTGCCCAGCGGCCGGAACGGTTGGCACCATAAAATTGAAACATCCCTCTCGCCCTGCCGTCCTCACAGACTGCATTCTGCATCGCCTGATATTTTTTTACGGAGGACTTGGATAACTGCTGCCGCAGTAGCAGGACCTCCGTCAGTTCCTTAGGAGCGGTTTTGACCGCCTGTGCTACTTCCTTTTTGCCAAGGCTGTCCAGCTCCAGACCGTTATCCGCCAGCCACCGTTTCATCTGCACCACAGAGTTTGGGTTATCAAGATTGGTCAGTTTCCGCACTTTCTCTGCCAGCTCTGCCTTGGACTTCGCATCAAAAGAAATGGCATTCTCCACAACATCCATATCAAGAGCAATCCCACGGTCATTGATTTCTTGGTCGAGGTGGTATTCGTCCCACACGAAATCTGGCACAGGATATTTTTTCAGCCTGTCCTGTATGGACATCTCAACCTCGACGTCCCTCTTGTTATAGAACTTGAACAGATTCCACTTTTCCATATCATGCTCCGGCAGATTGCGTGTCCTGCCGCCGTTGACCTTGGTCGGCTTGCAGGGAACACAGAAATATCGGATGAGGTCTTTGCCTTCCTTCAGCTTTTTTTCTTCCAGCCCAAGCACCGTGCCGGCACCGGCAAGAGATAACGGCAGTCCCATATATGCCGACCAAACACATGAGCATTTCCATGCGGCTGGGTCAAGGTAATCTCTTACTGTGTCCTCATCGATGCTGTAACTGCTGAAATACTGCGGATGGTTTCTTTTCATCCATACCGAAAGACAGACCCTCTCGAATGAACTGTTAAATGCCCATTTTGTCACGCTATCATCTGTCAGTGCCTTAATAATTTCTATAGGAACTTTCTCGCCGCAAGCAACATCTATCACCTGAACTGCTCCGCCATCAACGGCATATCCAAACAGCAGAATTTCAAAATTGGCTGACTGCGTATAACGGTATACGCCACATTTCTGTAAATCAACATCTGAATACGTTTCTAAATCAATACTTATAGATTTCATTTCCTCTCCATCCTATGAAAATTTAAGCGGTAAAGGTTTCCCTCTACCGCCCGTGTGTTATTTTAAATAGCCTTTTTCCTTCAACTTACCAATCGTGTTTTTCCCTAATTTATAAATCCCTTTGATAGCCATATTGGCGCAGTCTAAAATAGTATAGGCAGCAATTACATAGATAAAAATTGCCCCTGCTGAAACTACTAACTGCTTCTGAAATTCATAACTGAACATCTTTCATCCCCCTATGCTAAAAAATCTTCATCATCACCGGTCGCAAAATCATCCTCAGCACGGCTCTTTCCGCCAAGTGCCTCTCCGTCTTTCATCTTCTGGAGGTTGTTCAGACCGCAGGCAATACCCTTATTGCCGTTAGAGTTGAAGGCATAAAAGTTAATGCTGGCACGGCCATACACACCGCTGTATACCTCGCTGCGGTCAATGATAGGCTGACGGTCTGCATCTACGATGCCCGGAGCAGCTGCACTGTTTGCATTGATGAAGTAGCTGTTTGCATAGGCTTCATCATCAGGACGTTCCAAATCGCCATCCCTCATTGGTGTCTTAAGTACGGAAAGGGCAGGTACAGTTTTGCCACTTCCCTTAAGCTTAGATTGACCCCCCTCATAAGCAGATTGAATAGCCGCTTTAATTTTATTGACGGTTACTGTATCGTCCTTAGGAATGATAAGGCTCACGCTGAATTTCGGTGCGCCGCCGTTGATGGATTTCGCATCCCATACATTTGCATAAGACCAGCGTGTTTTTACTCCTGTGATTACCTTTGTAGGGTTCGTATAATTTTTTGACATATCATTTGTCCTCCTTAAAATCGTTTGCTGCTGTATTCATAGCCGGACGCTTGTCCGACATCGGTACTAAGGTTGGCTTGCCCTGTGGCTTTTCAATAAAGCCGGAGAGCAGTTCTTCAAATCTTGTCTTGCCGAGCAGTTTGGTCATTGCCGTAATACCCAGAACCTTATGTTCATATGGGTCATATCCGGCATCCTTAACCGTATCCACCACAGCGGTTTCATTGACATATTTCCTGTTGGAGCGTCCTTCGACAATCTTCCAGTCTTTCCACCCCTTGCCGCTGACTGCCTGCTGCAAAGCGTATTCCTTGATATCACCTGCCCAAGATACCAGTGCATCAACTTTTGAAAGAATGGCCTCTATCTCATCATCTTCAAGGGTGGAAGGCATCTCAAAATCGTAACGCGCAAGTTCAAGGTTGTATTCGGCTCTCTTGCGGCAGGTGGCTTTTACCTTACAGAACTGACAGTGGTCTCCGGCTTTGTATTCACCCTCACCATTTGCCGCCAGCTGTGCTGTTGGACTCAGCACTTCATCCGCCCATTTCAGAAGTTCTTCTTTGGAAATGGTGTATGTGCTGACACTATCCCGCCTTGGCTGGAAGATAGTCATGGTCACCAAATCAATATCATAGATCCCGTCAAACAGTTGTAAGGCTCCCAGTGCATAGCACATCATCTGAGGATTCTTTTCTGCATCCACCAAAATTCCGACACCATACTTAAAATCAATGACGGTCAGCGTTTCATCTGCAACAATCACGCAGTCCCCAGTGCCGAAGCCCTGCGGCACCCATTTGGAAAAATCAAGATGCTGTTCAATTAGAACAATAGGGTCTTTGCATTTTTCTTTTGCCACAGCAAGCTGCTCCATCACATACTGGGCATACATATCCGAGCAGTCCGCCATTTCTTCATCGAAGAAAGTAAGGTTTTCTGTTGGATCTTTCGATTTCTGCCCCAGTGCTGTTTTCAGTTTGTGTTCGCAAAGGCTGTGGGCATCGGTGCCCTGCATTGCAAACTCGCTTGTGGTGTCACCGACCTTAGCACACTGCAATGCCGATGGCGGACACTCCAGCCACCTGTGACTGGAGGATGCTGATAAGACTGCGTGGTCCAGACCGGTCTCTCTTGCACCTACAGTACAATTCACCTTCTGTTTATTGGGCATTCCCAAGTACCTCCACTTCAGCAAGCAGTGCCTTATATTCTGCTGGATTTATCCCGGACAGCTTTTCTGCACCATGCTTTGTAAGGATTGCTTTGACTTCTGCCGTATAGCCTTTGTGGGATTTATCCGCACACACGGCTCTGACATCTTCCAACGTGAGTGCTTTTTCTTCCGGCACTTCAGCTTTTGGCTCCTCGTTGGTTTTCTTCTTAACAGCAGTCTTTTTTACAGGCTGCATTGCGTCCTTTCCACTGCTGAACAAATCAGCCAGTTCTTCGGAAATACGTACCAAGGTTTCGCCGCACTTTTTGAGTTCATCCACGAGCATGGATAATTCGCTTACTTTACTTACGATGTCGCACCTCCTTCCTTAACCGTACAAATGGAAGCTTCTTTCACGTTGTCACCGGGTACAAGAATTGTGAGTTTCTGTTTTCTTCCGAGGAAGAAGCATAGAATACGTTCTCGTACACTAATACTACGGCAAGAAAGAATACCATCTGATTTTGCCTTCTTGGATACACTGATTTTCAAATTGTGTTCTATCTTTATCACCTCTTTCCGAGAGTGTTTTTTGACCCTCTACCTAATAGCCTTGAGAAAGTAATGAATCTGACGGTTTTGAAAAAATATAAATAAAAAAAATAAACCCACCAAGAAAATTCATCCTCAGTGGGCATCAAATTATCTATTCTATTTCCTAACTAAAGCATATAGTAAAACCGCTCCAACTCCGTAGGCTACATTCCTCTGATTCTTAATTGCCTGCATTTTTTTCTTCTCCTCGGACGCGTACGTTTTCAAGGATGCGTTGGCACCCTGCAATAAGTCCGTCTGCATCTGTGAGGTTTTCTTCAATACAGTCAGCTCGCTCTTGGATCTATATTAATAAAGTAGACACAAATACATGTTACTTGTTACAATAAATTACACACCCAAACGGAGGTAATATTATGGCTGACAAATCAACACGTTATGACGAAGAATTCAAAAAGTCTGTTGTGTCCCTGTTTAACAATGGTAAAACTCAGACGTCCCTGTGCAAGGAATACGGTATTTCCCAATCGGCCTTGGCCAAATGGATTAAACAGTATTCCACGGTTAAGACTGAAGATGGCGAAATTCTCTCCGCCAGACAGATTAAAGACCTGCAGAAACGCAACTCCCAGCTTGAAGAAGAAAATATCATACTAAAAAAAGCGATTGCCATATTCACGCCACACTCAAAGAACGACTAGACGCCGTTCATAAGCTCAGATTCCAACACAACATCAAAATCCTGTGCAAAGTCCTGCGTGTAAACCGCAGTACATACTACAAGCACTTCCATTCTGCTCCGGCACCCCGAAGTCTGGAAAACCAGATCATTAAATCCTACATACTCCACATCTACGCTGACTACAAGAAAAGACTCGGTGCTTACAAGATTACATACGTATTGGAGCGTGATTATGGCATCAAAATCAGCGTTGGCAGAGTGTACCGCCTGATGAAAACCATGCAGCTACCACCAATGTCTTCCGTTAAGCCTTCTTTTGTTCGTGCTGCAGCAGACGAGGACGACTGCCCAAATCATTTAAAACAGCTCTTTACGCAAAAAGCTCCTAACCTTGCTTGGGTCAGCGACTTTACCTACATCAGAGCCGGTGGCAAATGGTATTACTTATGCATAATCATCGATCTTTTCTCAAGGAAAGTAATTTCTTGGCATCTTTCCGGCAAACCCGATGTAGACCTTGTCCTGAAAACATTTAAAAAAGCCTATGCAAAAAGGAATGCAACATTCGGCCTGATGTTCCACTCAGACCGTGGTTCCCAGTACACTGCATTTGCTTTCCGGCAGCTACTAGACTCTTTGAACGTCGTTCAGTCTTTCTCTAAAAAAGGCTACCCTTTTGACAACGCTGTATGTGAATCTTTCTTCAAATATCTGAAGAAAGAAGAAACTAACAGAAAGACATACCATACTTTTGAAGAATTGAAAAGCTCGATCTTTGAATATATAGAAGGCTACTACAATCCTAAGCGTCCTCATGGCGCCTTAGGCTACTTGACGCCCAATGAAGCTGAGGCTGCCTATGACAGCCAAATATCTTCTGCTTCTGCTTGATAACAAATTAGCTGAATTTGTGTCCACTTGCTTGACTATAGTGCACATCCTTTCGAATTCTTTCACTTTTTTTAACAGTTCTGCTAGCATATCCTTTTCTTCAAGTTGGCGTTTTAGCCTGATGTTTTCACGTCTAAGTTGCTCAAGTTCATCAACCTCATCGTCTGTTTTGTGATGTCCTCGTTTATCAAATAATGTGTTTTCACCACCTGCATCGTATTTCTTCACCCACGAATATACCTGGCTATAAGACACATCATAAAGTGATGCTGTATCTTTATAATTCCGTTCGTGATTTAAACAGTATTCAACGATTTGCTTACGTTCTTCAATAGTTGTTTTTCATCTCGCCTCTGCCATATAGACCTCCCGTTTCGAACAGTAGTCCTTAAGTTTTCTATTGGCATTATACAACGAAATCCATTCTCGTAGCTGGTGTGAAGAAGAAATATCATATTTTATTATCAAATCTTGTAAAGAACCCAAACCAGCGATATATTCTTCAACTACCCGAAGTTTGAATTCTTTTGTATAACTTTTGTTGCCTGAATGTTCCTGAAAAGCCATTATTCCATACTTTTCATATTTCTTAGACCATTCCATAATTGTCTTTTCCCTCGGTGTTCCAAGAGAAATACATATTTCTTTTAAGCTACGTGTGCCACTGCGATAATCCTTGCAGGCTTGCACTCGTTGTTCAATAGAATATTTGGATTTTCTAGGCATGAAAATACCCCCTAAGTAGATTTTGGTTATTTACCTTGTCTACTTAAGGGGTATCATATGAATATCCGGATGCTAATAAGGGCTGTTTACTTCTTAATATTTAGGCCCCCATGAACAGTTTGATATCGTCGTCTACGCTTCCGATACCCGCGATACCAAAAGTCTCAACAAGGACCTTTGCAACATTGGGTGACAAGAATCCCGGCAACGTCGGCCCCAGATGGATATTTTTCACTCCGAGGTAGAGCAACGCCAATAGAACAATAACCGCTTTCTGCTCATACCAAGCGATATTGTAGGCAATAGGTAGTTTGTTGACATCATCGACGCCGAAGACTTCTTTCAGTTTTAGTGCTATGACAGCGAGTGAATATGAGTCATTGCATTGCCCTGCATCCAATACGCGCGGAATACCGCCAATATCTCCTAAAGCTAGCTTGTTGTATCTATATTTTGCACAACCGGCAGTCAGAATTACCGTGTCTTTCGGCAGTTTTGTCGCAAACTCGGTGTAATATTCCCTTGACTTCATGCGACCATCACAACCGGCCATTACAAAGAATCTCTTAATCGCGCCTGACTTCACAGCAGCCACAACTTTGTCCGCCACGGCAAAGACCTGCTCATGAGCAAATCCTCCAACAATCTTACCGGTTTCAATTTCTGTCGGTGCCTTCAGTTTTTTTGCCATCGCAATGACCGTCGAAAAATCTTTTTTGCCGCTCGTATCTGCTACGATATGCGGGCAGCCAGGGTAGCCCGCAGCGCCGGTTGTGAATATCCGAGTTTGTACTTCTTCGCTCCGAGGCGGAACAATGCAATTGGTCGTAAACAGAATTGGGCCGTTGAAAGTTTCGAACTCGCCCACCTGTTTCCACCAAGCGTTCCCGTAGTTCCCCACGAGGTTGTCATATTTCTTGAAAAAAGGATAATAATGAGCCGGCAGCATCTCACTATGTGTGTACACATCGACCCCTGTGCCTTTTGTCTGTTCCAGCAGTTGCTCCAGGTCAGTCAGGTCGTGGCCAGATATTAGGATTGCAGGGTTATTGCGTACACCGATGTTCACTTCCGTGATTTGAGGATTGCCATACTTTGAAGTATTAGCTTCGTCCAGAAGTGCCATCGCTTTTACACCATATTCGCCTGTTTTCAGTGTCAAAGCAACCAACTCGTCAGCAGAAAGTCCGTCATTAAGTGTTGCCGCCAGGGCTTCATAAATAAAAGCGTAAAGCTCACCATTTTCTTTGCCGATATTGAGAGCGTGATGAGCGTATGCCGCCAATCCTTTCAAGCCATAGGTAATCAGCTCCCGCAAGGAGCGCACGTCTTCGTTCTGTGTTGCCAGCACGCCGACCGCAGCAGCTTTTTCCACCATGGCTTCTTTTAACGAAACTTCAAACGTTGCGGCGTCATGCAGTTGACCAGCAGCAATTTTCGCCCGTAACTCATTTCTCAATTTAAGCATTTTTTTAATTTCTGCTTCAAAGGCAGCCGCATCAAAATTCGCGTTCGTAATTGTCATAAACAAGCTCTTCATAACCTCATGGTTAATGTTCCCTAATCCCTTGGTGTCAAGTTTTCCTTTCACAACGACTTCCGAAATGCCTTTCAGGGTATAAATCAGTAGATCCTGAAGTTTGGCTACTTCTTCTGTTTTGCCGCATACTCCTCTGACTTCACACCCCGTGCCTTTTGCAGTTTCCTGGCATTGATAACAGAACATACTCATTAAAATTTCCCCCTTTTATTTTTGTCCACAAAACTATGAAACGTTGGCTACCATATCAAAGCTTAGGCCACCAACCATTCATCACTAAATTAGTCCAATGACCGAATCTTTTATATATGGCTGTTCCCGTTTGATTTTTCAGTGTTGCCCGTGACCGGAACGACCAAGATACGTTGTTCCCAATCTTTCCAGCCGCTTGTGCAATTCTTCGTGTTTACCCATTCCGATCACTTCTTCTTCCAGCGTCTCGAACCTGTCGAACAGTTTCTCCTGCATCTCTGCCGATAAAAGCTTATCGGCCATTGAGAAAAGCATTGTGTTTTCTTTGCTGATGTGTTGTTCCAGCAGTTCGATGTAGTCCGTGATATATTTAACCAACAAAGCCGTCGCCTCTGCATTCCCCACTTCATAATCGACTACGGCCTGACTCATATTCCGGATGTAAACCCTTCCCTGTTCATGTTCGGCAAGCATAACGCCGATTGGACCGCTGTAGTGGTATACTAAATTTGTAACACCCTGTTCGGATAATATGATAAAATAAATTTATTATCCAAGGAGGACTGAGCAATGTCAGTACGTTACAACGATGACTTCAAAAGAGAAGTTGTAAGAGCCTATATGTCAGGCAATAAATCAACAGTAGAATTAGCTGCTGAATATAATGTTGCCAAAAGCACCATTACAGAATGGTCTAAAAAATATGGTGAAGAATGCCAATACAAACATACCACTCAAAAAACAAGTGAAAGTGATTCTGCAAGTGAAATTCGAAAACTCAACCAGATGCTCAAGGAAAAAGATAAAGAGATTGAGTTCTTAAAAAAAGCAGCGGCATTCTTCGCAAAGGAAATCGATTAGTGGTATATCGTTTCATTGACAACAATAAAGAATATTTTGGTTTAAGGTGGCTGTGTCGCAGATTTGGCATTAGTCCTAATGGTTATTATAATTATCTTAAAGATACTAAAGTTGAATATCACGAGCAGCGTGAGACCATCTATGAAAGGATTAAGTATATTTATTACAATAATAATAGAACTGTAGGGCACAGAGCTATGCGTGTATTTTTATCACGTTATGGAATTCATTTAAGTAAAACTACGGTACATAAATATATGAATAAAACACTTAATTTAGCTGCTATCATCATGCGTAAAAAGCCAGGATATACTTCTGGCAAAAAACAAAAGGTATTTAATAACTCAAACTTCGCACATCCCAAACAAGCCTGCAATAATGCACAGCAAGGGAATGTGACTCCTTAAATGCCAACATCATGCACAGTGTTTCAAACAGTTGTGCCATAAGAGTGGCAGTTTTTCTAAGAAAGAATTAAGCATCTCATCCAGTTCTTTTTCCATGAAAAGCATTCGTTCCTTTATCCTGTCAATGAATTTTTTCAAAATCAATAGCAACGCGTCCATATAACGTAAATCTTGCAGCTCATCATACGAGGCAAAAAACAGATCACCAATGCTGCGTTTATCTGCATTTCGGCACTGCTCCAGCGACAACATCGTGTAACGAGCAAAGACAATGGAGACATGAGCCGTCATGGCATCATAAGACATTGTCCGGTTTTCTTTCCCCAGCTTCAGGAACGATTTGCACATCTTGAAAAAGACTTCAATATTCCAGCGCTTACCATAAGTCTGAATGTTTTCTTCTTCTGACAGATTGACATCAGTCGAAGCTAGGATGAGATACTCCTGACGGTTATTCTTGTTCCTTACGAAGACTAATTTCACCGGTGTTGACATTGAGTCTTTTACTGCTTCAACTTCTACAGAAAGCAGAAACTTGGCACGCCCACGACGTTTCGTAGCAGCACGGAAGATAGCTGTCGCGCTTTGCATTCGGCCATTGTAACGGAAATGGATGGTCTCCGATTTCTTGACCATGGCAATAACGTCGTAGCCGATTTCCTTGATTTGAATCAGCGAAATCGGCGAACAGAACCAGGTGTCAAAGAGAACATACTTAGCTGGAATTTCGACTGCTTTCGCCTCTTTCAGAAGCGTCTGGAGTACGCTGGTTGCTTTAGTCTGTGCCAGCTTACGTTGCTTACCGCCATTACTCCTGGCATCAACGCCAACGGACGCTTCCTGCAGACGGTTTTCACGGTTGGCAGAGGAAAGCAGGCAATGACTGAGCGGAAGGAATGAATTACCATCACTCCATCCAAGCGTCAGCATGCGGAAACCTTTGGTATATTTGTGCTCCACATGGTCATAGACCTTTGCCAGCAGCTCAACCTTCTTGGAACGAGATCTGCTGAAAAGAGAATCATCGATTATGAGCACATTGCGACGACTCTCATCCGTAAGCGGAGCAATTTTATGGATAACAGCAAAGCCCAGCTGAAGCGTAAACTTACGCCAGTTGACACTGCAGGAGTTCATGAAACGGTAAAACGTATCTTTGGCAAAGGGGAGAGAGGGCAAAGTCTCTTTCTCCTTCTGAAAAAACGATTTGTTGCTGAATGCATTTTCAAAGGCAACCTGAAATACCGTTTTTGCTGAAAATCCGCGTAATTTATATGCATTACAAGATCTGAGAATCTTGCTGACATGGAATTCTTCAAGAAAATGCGAGATTTTTGAAGAAAGGAGTTCACTGGAACGATGATGATGTGCTACAATATTCATGGCATAAGCCCTCCGTTTGTGTTATGGATTTTTGTCACTTTCATTATACAAAGCGGAGATGACTTATGCTATTTTATTTTGAAAAAGTTGATTTAAGAATTAATGGACCGTTTCACAACTGCGAAGTTTGAGTCACTTAGATACAATTGATAATCTGACTGTTCTGCCATTTCTTCATTCCCCATACGCCCTATCCATAAAATGGGAGTATGCTGTTTTTTTACGATAGGAATAAGCCGCTTAATAAAAGTTGCACGTCCAGAGTAAGACAAGATAACTGCGACATGGTTTCTATCCCCCATTAAAGCCTGGCGACGCTACTTATAATCATCATCTTGACAAGTAACTTGCCTTCCTATCGACAACATCTTATCCTGAAAATTTTCCGCTGCATTAAAATTATGAGCATGCGTATATATATCAATGCATAATGCCTTTTCTAATACCATTACAATATCTAAAAGACTATCTAAATTTAGGAAGTTATGAGTATCTCGAATGGTTTTCTCATAGAGCAACATTAATTTCTCAGCAATAACTCGTTGACTATCTTCTCCTGAAAATGGATAATTGATATCAATACCTATAGAGTCCGTAGTCTCCTTGCATTCCATCAGCTGTATTCGCAACTCATTAAAACCGTTGAGTCCTAGTTTTTTACAGAATCGATGAATCATAGATTTTGAGACAAATGTTGCATCCATTAATGCCTTCATGCTCATATGAGCTACTGTTTCTCGATGATGTAAAACATACTCAGCCAACTGGTGCTCTGTTAGCGTAAACCGACTACAATATCTGATTTGATGTATAATATTCATACTCTATTACCTCTACCTAATAGTAGCACTTGATGATAGTTTCTTGAACTGTAGTAGTTGTAGTGGTCAAGAAGATTTATAACATTTTATGATAAATTTATTTTTATAGTCCTTTTCTCTCCAACCACCGGAAAAAAAATAATATAATTATCACAACCGGAACAATTACCCCCCAATGGTTTATACCAAGAACTTGCGGCACAGTAATTTTCCCGTAATCTCCCCATGTTAAAACAGTCGTTTTTAGATAAGGAAAGACTTCAGCATAAATACCCGCACCAAATAACATTCCTATAATCCCCCATAATGCATCAAAATGCCCCTCACCTACCGCTCCAAGTGAAGTCCCTGGGCAATAGCCAAGTAATCCCCAGCCAAGTCCAAACAATAAAGCACCGATAACAACACCGCCTAAAATTGTCGGCTTTAATGATAACTGGATTAATTCTAAATCATAAAGAAAATAAACTCCCACCATCGCCACTGCAATATGAGACAACATAAATTTCATGATTGTCATGTCCTTCAATCGTAATGCCCCGATTTGCTTATCATAACGAAGGACATGCCCTTTTTGAAGAAAAAAACCAAATAAAACACCTGTAATCAAACCATACAAAAGTTCCATCATCATTTTCCTCCTCGATATAACCAGTTAGCTGAAATTAATCCGCCAATAAAGAAGCAAATCAAAGCAATATAACTACTAACCGAAAGCTGTAGTGAACCACTCAAGCCGTGCCCACTAGGACAACCATCTGCTAAACGAGCCCCAAACATGGCAATAATCCCGCCGATAAAAGCAACTATTGCCCTCTGCTTAATTCCATCACCAAATCTAGATTTCCACATGTTAGGAATCAACTGTATATGAAAATCGCCTGATTCCATAGCAGCAATAAATGCACCTACAGCAATTCCGATAACAAACATCCATTGCCAGTCGATCACTGGTAGTTCTTTCATAAAATAGGGCATCATTGCGACTCGATCTGGAAAAAACAGTTGCTCTATCATTCCAGTTGTTCGAACAAAACTTGTTGAGGCGCCAAGGTATTTACCAACAAAATAAATTGAACCAATTGATACCATTCCGCTTAAAGCACCTGCCAAATAAGGGTTCCATGCACTTTTACCTTTCATGCTATACAGCCTCCTTTGATTACTGTCTAAATACTCTATTTTCTTTCATTATACTACATCTCTTGTATTGTTTTCCATTTAATTAATAAATTTTCTGCATCTTTTTCGTGTATAAATGATAAATTATAAGATTTTGGAGATGAATTTACAATCTAAGTGGATCAGTTCATAGCGAACCAACTGAAAATTGATACATAGACCTCTGTTATAATAGTATCTGAAAAGAACAACCTATTTCTCCATGAGTAATGCTCTATCAGCTAGGAAGCACCTTCCCTTCGCAGCTATTGGAAGGCATATGCTGAAAAGGAAGTAAGTTAAAACCTGTCTCGTTACATTGGCCGGCCGGAAAAATCGTTATCTGCCTGGCAGCAAGGCAATGAGTAAAAACTTTTTTGCTGTACATCAAAGAAGAATTAAAGGTCTCTGGGAATAACTCCCCCTGTCGGTTACACCGAATTGAGACAAATAGTTTTCGAAGCATGTTCAACTCATTGAAGAGTTAACGGATATACCATTCTAGTTCCTCGATCCACATTCGCCATGGAAACAAGCGACCAATGAAAACGTCAATTACTCAAACTTCGCACATCCCAAACAAGCCTGCAATAATGCACAGCAAGGGAATGTGACTCCTTAAATGCCAACATCATGCACAGTGTTTCAAACAGTTGTGCCATAAGAGTGGCAGTTTTTCTAAGAAAGAATTAAGCATCTCATCCAGTTCTTTTTCCATGAAAAGCATTCGTTCCTTTATCCTGTCAATGAATTTTTTCAAAATCAATAGCAACGCGTCCATATAACGTAAATCTTGCAGCTCATCATACGAGGCAAAAAACAGATCACCAATGCTGCGTTTATCTGCATTTCGGCACTGCTCCAGCGACAACATCGTGTAACGAGCAAAGACAATGGAGACATGAGCCGTCATGGCATCATCAATCATCCGTTTAAATCCTTTCCGGTGTTTGGTATTCGTAGCTGAAATGCCTTCATCCGTATACATCCCGACAAATTCCCAATTATTTCTGCTCTGGATATAACGCGTATAATAATCCACCTGTGCTTCATAGCTGGTAAGCTGTTCATCATGATCTGTTGAAACCCTTGCATAACCTGCAACTTTCCGTTTCCACTGCCGGTTCAGCGGCTTCTCGGTATAGTTTTGAATCGAGGCCGGTATGACATGTACCTTTCTCATTGAATAATCGCTCCTTTACTGCGTCCATCAAAGAATCGGAACAGCAGACTGCCGTCTTCCTGAATTTCAATTTGTTTCACTTTCTGCCGAAATACTGCTTCATCAAATTCAGAACAGTGCAGTATATCGGCAGCCATGCTTTTTAATGAGTCTTCTTTTATCCCGCCGATATGGATACACCTGCGTTTTCTCTGGCATCGCCAATAGGCTGTTTTTCCCTTTTTACGCCGTTCCAGGCACCGGGTAAAGGTTGCTTTACAAGTGGGACAGAAGATGCGTTCTGAAAAAGCTGTATATCGTTTGGAATTGCCGCTCTGATGGTATTGCTTCATCCATTGCCGCTGTTTCCCTTTCAGTTCATCCATCCAGCATTCTTTCAGAGCCGTCTAGTCCCATTGCCGTTCTACGATACTTCCATCGCTGAGATAGAATACCAGTTTCTTATAAGAAGGAACAACAATCTTCTTTACTCGCCGAACAAACAATTCTTCATCAAATTCATCTGTACTCAGAACGGCTGCGCATGCTTTTTTCAAAGCGGACTGTGGAACGGAGCCATAGGCGCCGCAGTTTGTCCCCTTGCCCTTATGCGAATCACAGGTCCAGTATTCACGTATCCTTCCCTTATATTTCCGAACAACATGAACATAGCTTTTCCCGCAGATGCCACATTTGATGATCCCCGTAAAGCAAGAGGTGTTCAAAAAATCCCTGGCATATCCGCCCCGCTGCATTCCCATTTCCTTGCGACTCTTTAATTCCTGCTGAACCCGTTCAAACATATCAGAAGAAATTATGGCTTCATGATGCCGTTCCACTACATACTTATTCTTTTCTCCATGATTAACAGCCTGGCGTTTGGTAATAGGGTCCGTCACAAAGGTTTTCTGAATCTCAAGAACACCCGTATAAATCCGATTCGTAAGAATCTGCCTGATACTGGCGTCTTTGAAATAGTTCCCATACATGGTGCGAATCCCCCGCTGCTTTAATTCCCGTAATATATCTTTTCTGGTTCTGCCCTGCAGATAGGCATCAAAAATTTCTCTGACAATCGCGGCTTCTTCTGGTTTGATGACCAAATTATCTTTCTCCCAGCAAT
>OGXM01000423.1_pt1 | contig 28381 bp, 30 predicted proteins | sample 1576271 | NCBI WGS metagenome assembly OGXM01 (sample SAMEA3541579, study PRJEB24748) | human gut metagenome | biome: human gut; feature: human-associated habitat; material: faeces | place: China | collected 2012 | reverse complement strand
CCGGTTCCGGCAACGGCAAGACCGGCGGCCGCGGTCACAAGGGTCAGAAGGCCCGCAGCGGCGGCGGTGTCCGCATCGGCTTTGAAGGCGGCCAGATGCCTCTGGCGCGCCGTACCCCGAAGCGCGGCTTCAACAACATTTTTGCAAAGCCCTATGAGATCATCAACCTGAGTGCGCTCGACAAGTTCGAGGACGGCGAGACCGTTACCGCAGAGGCTCTGCTTGCTAAGGGTATCCTGAGCAAGTGCGCGTATGGTTACAAGGTGCTCGGTAACGGCTCTGTTACCAAGAAGGTCACTGTTCAGGCCGCTGCGTTTTCCCAGTCTGCTAAGGAAGCTATTGAAGCAGCTGGCGGAAAGGCAGAGGTGGTCTAAGTGATTCAGACGATCCGTAAGGCCTGGGGCGTTCCCGAACTGCGCAAGAAGATCGTGTTCACGCTGCTGATCCTTCTGATCTTCCGCATCGGTAACGCGATCCCCGTCCCCTATATCAACACGACGCTGCTCGGCAACTATCTCGACAGCATGAGCGGCACCGTGCTTGGCCTCTACAACGTCATGTCCGGCGGCGCGTTCGCAGAAGCGACGGTCTTCGCGCTGGGCGTCCAGCCCTACATCAACAGCTCGATCATCATCCAGCTGTTGACGATCGCGATCCCCGCGCTCGAGCGTCTCGCCCGCGACGGTGGCGAGGCCGGCAAGAAGAAGATCGCCTCCATCACCCGCTACGCGACCGTGGCGATCGCCCTGCTTCAGGGCTTTGGCTACTACATGATCTGCAAGAACTACAACATCCTCGAGCAGCAGGGCATCTGGCCGGCGCTCGTGATCATCGTTTCGTTTGTTGCCGGTTCTTCGTTCGTGATGTGGCTGGGCGAGCAGGTCAATGAGTTCGGTGTCGGCAACGGCATCTCCATCATCCTGTTTGCAGGTATCCTGTCCCGCATGCCCAACATGGTCACGATGGCTGCGAGCTACATCCGCACCAAGGGCTCCATCGGCTACCTGTGGATCGCGCTGCTGATCGTCGGCATGCTTGCGATGGTCGTTCTGATCGTCCATGTCAACGAGGCCGAGCGCCGCATCCCCGTCCAGTACGCCAAGCGTCAGGTCGGCCGCAAGATGTACGGCGGCCAGGCATCCACCCTTCCCATGAAGGTGAACATGTCCGGCGTTCTGCCCATCATCTTCGCGCAGACCATCGCGTCCCTGCCCGCCACCATCTGGGCTTTCATCGGCATTCCCGAGGAGGGCACCGTTGGCCGCAGCATCTACAACGCGATCGACACCAAGTCTGTGCTGTATCTGATCGTCTACTTCCTGATGATCATCGGCTTCAGCTATTTCTACGCTACCATTCAGTTTAACCCCGTTGAGATCTCCAACAACCTCAAGCGCAACGGCGGCTTCATCCCCGGCTTCCGTCCGGGCAAGCCCACGTCTGACTTCATTGCCAAGGTTCTCAACAAGGTCACCCTTTTCGGCGCCATCTACCTCGGCATCGTGGCCATCTGCCCGCTGATCGCCGGCAAACTGCTGGGCAACTCCAGCCTCGCCATCGGCGGTACCTCGGTCATCATCGTTGTCGGTGTTGCACTTGAGACGGTCCGCGCGCTGGAGTCTCAGATGATGATGCGCCAGTACAAGGGCTTCCTCGAGTAAGAGAGGCGTTTCTATGAAACTGATTTTATTGGGCGCTCCGGGCGCTGGCAAAGGCACGCAGGCCGCTGTCATCTCCCGCGAGTTAGGAATCCCCGCGATTTCCACCGGTAACATTCTGCGCGCGGCCATCCAAGAGGGCACGCCGACGGGAATGAAGGCCAAGACCTATATGGATGAAGGCCATCTGGTGCCCGATGAGGTCATCATCGGCATTATCACCGAGCGTCTTGCCGAATCCGATTGTGCGAAGGGCTACATCCTCGACGGTGTGCCCCGCACGATCGCGCAGGCGGAAGCGCTCGAGGCAGCCGGTATCCGGTTCGATCATGTCGTTTCCCTCGAGGTCTCCGACGAGACCATCGAGGAGCGCATGAGCGGACGCAGGGTGTGCGAGCACTGCGGCGCGAGCTACCATATCAAGGCGGTTCCGCCCAGGACCGAGGGCGTCTGCGACGTCTGCGGCGGCAAGCTCGTCACCCGTAAGGATGATGCACCGGAGACGGTGAAGAACCGTCTTGCGGTCTATCATAGGGAGACGGAACCGCTCAAGGACTTCTATAAGTCCCGCAGCGTTCTGTACCCGGTGGAGGATATGGGCTCGGTCGAGGCCACCTCCAAGGCGATCCTCGCCGTGCTGAAATGAGAGGTGTACAATGATCACTTTGAAATCGGCACACGAGATCGAATTGATGCGCCGAGCGGGAAAAATTACCGCGGCTGCCCGTGCGTTAGCAGGGGAAATGGTAAAGCCCGGCGTAACAACCCGAGAAATTGACAAAGCAGTGTTCCATTTCATTCGTTCGCAGGGCGCCGAGCCGTCGTTCTTAAACTACAACGGCTATCCCGCCAGCGTGTGCGTGTCCGTCAATGACGAGATCATCCACGGCATCCCGGGTCCCCGGGTGCTCAAGGAGGGCGATATCGTCAGTGTGGATGTGGGCGCATACATCGGTGGCTTCCACGGCGACTGCGCAGCCACTTACCCCTGCGGAAAAATTTCCGAAGAGGCACAGCGGTTGATCGACGTGACTCGTCAGAGCTTTTTTGAAGGATTTGCGCAGGCCCGCGAGGGCAACCGCATCTCCGACATCTCCCACGCCGTGCAGGCGTATGTGGAGGCGAACGGCTTCTCCGTCGTGCGCGAGTATGTCGGCCATGGCGTCGGCAGAAACATGCACGAAGCGCCCGAGATCCCCAACTACGGGGCTCCGGGCCACGGGCCGAAGCTGCTGCGCGGCATGACGATCGCCGTCGAACCGATGGTGAACGCGGGCACCGCAGCCATCCGCCAGATGAGCGATGGCTGGACCGTCAAGACCCGTGACGGCAAATACGCGGCGCACTACGAGAACACGATCCTCATCACCGCCGGCGAGCCCGAAATTCTGACGGCTCCGGCACCGTAAGAGGACGCCATGGACATTGCGAATCTTGTTCAGGCAACTGCCGGCAGAGAGCAGGGCAAATACTTCTTCGTGCTGGAAACAGACGGGGAGTACCTGTTGCTGGCCGACGGCAAGAGCCGCAGGATCGAAGCGCCGAAGCGGAAAAAGCAAAAGCATGTCCGCTTCATCGCAGAGAGCGCGGCGCCTGTCGCCGAGAAGATCAGAAGCAAGGAAAAAATCACAAACAGTGAGCTTCGTAAAGCCATCGCCGCATACAGCGGCAAGGAAAATCCGGACCAGGAGGGATAACACTTGGCAAAATCCGACATGATTGAAGTGGAAGGCGTTGTCGTTGAGGCCATGCCCAACACCACATTCCAAGTAGACATTGGAAATGGACACACGATCTTAGCGCATATTTCCGGAAAGCTCAGAATGAATTTCATCAGGATTCTGCCCGGTGACAAGGTCACAGTGGAGATGTCTCCCTATGACCTGACCCGCGGCCGAATTACCTGGCGTACTAAGTAATGGAGGTTTATCGACATGAAAGTAAGACCGTCCGTGAAGCCCATGTGCGAAAAGTGCAAGATCATTCGTCGTAAAGGCCGTGTCATGGTCATTTGCGAGAATCCGAAGCACAAGCAGCGCCAGGGCTAAGACTTAATTGGAGGTTAAAAAGTATGGCACGTATTGCCGGTATTGACCTGCCCAAGGATAAGCGAATCGAAATCGGTTTGACTTATATCTATGGTATTGGCAGAAAGAGTGCTCAGGAGATCCTGGCACAGACAGGCGTGAACCCCGACACCCGCGTGAAGGATCTGACCGATGCTGACGAGGCCAAGCTTCGTGAAGCCATCGACCACAGCTACATCGTGGAAGGCGACCTTCGCCGTCAGACCGCACTCGACATCAAGCGTCTGAGCGAGATCGGCTGCTATCGCGGCACCCGTCATCGCCGCGGCCTGCCCGTTCGCGGTCAGCGCAGCAAGACCAACGCTCGTACCCGCAAGGGCCCCAAGAAGACCATTGCGAACAAGAAGAAGTAAGGAGGGAGAATAGAATATGGCAGCAAACAATGCTAAAACCGGTAAGAAGGTTATCCGCCGTCGCCGCGAAAAGAAGAACGTCGAACGTGGTCAGGTTCATATTCGTTCCTCCTTCAACAACACCATGGTCACGGTGACCGATACGCAGGGCAACGCCCTTTCTTGGGCTTCCTCCGGCGGCCTCGGCTTCCGCGGCAGCAAGAAGTCCACTCCGTTCGCCGCTCAGAGCGCCGCTGAAACGGCTGCTACCGCTGCGATGGAGCATGGTCTCAAGACGGTCGAGGTCTTTGTTAAGGGCCCCGGCCAGGGTCGTGAAGCTGCGATCCGCGCCCTGCAGGCTGTCGGCCTGGAGGTCACGATGATCAAGGACGTCACGCCCATCCCGCACAACGGCTGCCGTCCCCCGAAGCGCCGTCGCGTCTAATCGAAAGAGGAGGTAAAAAGCACTATGGCAAAGAATATGCAGCCGATCGCCAAGCGCTGCAAGGCTTTGGGCATTTCTCCTGCTGTGATGGGCTATGCGAAGAAGACCACGAATCGCAACCCCGGCAGCCAGATGAGAAAGAAGAAGAGCGAATACAGCCTTCAGCTTGCTGAAAAGCAGAAGGTCAAGTTCATCTATGGTATCCTCGAAAAGCAGTTCCGCGGCTACTACGAGTCTGCCGCTGCCGCCCCCGGCAAGACCGGTGACAACCTGCTCATCACGGTCGAGCGCCGTCTGGATAACGTTGTTTACCGCATGGGCTTTGCGATGACCCGCCGTCAGGCCCGTCAGCTCGTCAGCCATGCGCACTTCACCGTCAACGGCAAGAAGGTCAACATTCCTTCCTACCTCGTCAAGGCCGGCGATGTGATCGAGGTCGCGGAGAGCAGCCGCTCTTCCGAGGTCTTCAAGCGCCTGATGGGTCAGGACGCTCCCGTGTTCCTGGTCCCCACCTGGATGGAGCGCGATAAGAACAGCCTCAAGGGCACCGTGGTTCGCCTTCCCGCCCGCGAAGAAATTGATGTTCCCGTTGAGGAGCACCTCATCGTTGAGTTGTACTCCAAGTAATCGGCGGCGAGCCCTCAACAGACACACGCAGAATTTTGGTGTGGACTTTGAGACCACAGAATGGAAATGGAGGGTAACTGCATGATTGAAATTGAAAAGCCCAAGATCGAGTGCGTGGAAGACCCCGCGAACGGCACCTACGGCAAGTTCACCGTAGAGCCTCTTGAGCGCGGCTACGGTATCACGCTCGGCAATGCGCTGCGCCGCATTATGCTCTCGTCCCTGCCCGGCACCGCGGCGACCTCTATCAAGATCGCCGGCGTGCAGCACGAGTTCTCCACCATCCCCGGCGTCAAGGAGGATGTGACGGAGATCGTTCTGAACATCAAGAGCTTGCTGACCAAGCTCCATGGTGATTCCGGCAAGACCGTCTATATCGAGGCGGTGGGTCCCTGCACAGTTACCGCCGGCGACATTAAGGCCGACGGTGAGGTGGAGATCCTGAATCCGGATCTGCACATTGCGACGCTGGACAGCGGTGCCACGCTGAACATGGAGATCACCCTCTCCCATGGTCGGGGCTATGTGCCCGCCGACCGGAATAAGCCCACGCAAAACGTCATCGGCACCATTGCCGTGGATTCCATCTATACCCCTGTCAAGAAGGTCAACTACACTGTGGAGCCCACCCGTGTGGGTACCTCCAGCGACTTCGACAAGCTGACGCTGGAAGTCTGGACCGACGGGACCATTTCTGCCCGGGACGCTGTTTCTCTGGGTGCCAAGATCCTGTGCGACCACTTTACTCTGTTCACCGACCTCTCCGAAAGCGTTGGCAGCAAGCCTACCGTGGTGGAGAAGGCGGAGGCCCAGCGTGACAAGGTACTGGAAATGACCATCGAGGAGCTGGACCTCTCTGTCCGCAGCTTCAACTGCCTCAAGCGCGCCAACATCAACAACGTCGAGGATCTGATCTCCAGAACCGGCGAAGACATGATGAAGGTCCGCAACATGGGGCGGAAGTCTCTGGAGGAAGTGCAGAACAAGCTGGCTATGATGGGTCTGTCCCTGGCAAGCGACGATTCTTCAAATTCCAACAACAACTAACGATAACCTTTCAAGAAGGAGGTAAAGTCCTATGTTTGGTACCAGAAAGCTCGGCAGAACCAGCGACCAGCGCAAGGCCATGCTCAGAGCTATGACTACCTATCTGTTCGAAAACGGCAAGATCGAGACGACCTTCACCCGCGCGAAGGAAGTCCAGCCCGTTGCAGAAAAGATGATCACCCTTGGCAAGAAGAACACCCTGGCTTCCTACCGCAGAGCCCTGGCATACATCACCAAGGAAGATGTTGCCAACAAGCTGTTCAAGGAGATCGCTCCTGAATATGCCGAGCGCAACGGCGGTTATACCCGCATCATCCGCACCGGCGTCCGCCGCGGCGATGCTGCCGAGACCGCTATCATCGAGCTGGTGAAGTAATTTTACTTTCATAAAAAAGAACACGCCGACAGGCGTGTTCTTTTTTTGCGCCGTCGGGGAGGACGGGGCGGCGGAGGGCGTCGACGGGAGGGCGGCGGAGAATGCCCAATGCGGCAAGTCTGCGGAGAGGGGAAAGAAGCGGCGGCGGAGTGCATATACTGCTTCCGGTGATGTGATGAGAAGATGGGTTTGCGCCTTGCTGGCGGGGGTGGTGCTGCTGTCCGGCTGCGGGACAGGGGTGATCACGACAGCGGGGGAGACGAGGGATACCGGCGATCCAAAATACGTGGCACTGACCTTTGACGACGGGCCATCGCCGCGCTGTACGCCGCGGCTGCTGGATGGGCTGCGGGAGATGGGGGCAAAGGCTACGTTTTTCGTGGTGGGCTGTCAGGCGGTGAAGGACCCGGACATCGTGCAGCGCATCGCAGCGGAGGGCCATCAGGTGGGAAACCACTCCTATGACCATGCGGACCTGCACAGCCTGACGTCGGCGCAGGCGCTGGCGGATCTGGAGAAAAATGACGCGCTGCTGCGGGAGCTGCTGGGGGAGGGGGAGTACTGGGTACGGCCGCCCTACGGGCTGATGACGGAGGCAGAGGCCGCGGCACTGTCCGTGCCGCTGGTGAACTGGTCGGTGGACACGGAGGACTGGCGGACGAAGGACAGCGGAAAAATACTGGACGTGATCTACCGCTGCACCGCAAAAATTTTTGTTGTAATGTAACAGTTTTATTGGACATGTCTTCCATGACGTGAGGGGTAAGCCATATTTTCCGCACTCCTTGCCGCTCCATCTCATCCAAAATTCTCCATGTTTCTTCTTCTGTTTTTACTCCATCATCAATACCTGGCAACAAGTGACTATGGCAATCGGTGAAACCACGGAAAAAACCGCTTTCCGCTAATGTTTTTTTCTGTCGAAAAAGCCACATTCCTGTTGACTATTTATTTTGAGTTGCCGTAATAAGAGGTATACCCATTGTGGTAACCATAACTGTAACCATATCGATAACTATAGCGTCCACCAGTACTTTCCGTCCCATTCAAAATTACCGAAAGGTTTTTGAACCGCTTTTCTAGATAAATACTTTCCAATTCAGATAACAGTGAGCGGTCCAATAATCCCGCCCGTACCACAAAGAGTGTCCGGTCGGCATATTGCTCTATGATTTGTGTGTCTGCCACGATATCTATCGGCGGACAATCCACAAAGATATAATCGTATTCATTGCGCAAGATTTGCATCAAGGTTGCAAATTTTTCATCTTCCAGCAGTTCCGTCGGATTCGGGGGAATGGTCCCCACAGGAAGAACATGCAAATTGGCATGTTTCTTATCTATTACAAGCGCTTCATTCCAATTAGCCACCCGATTACCCAAATAGTCACTCAGACCTTTCTTAGGCGACCCCACATAAGCAGAAATGGATCCATGTCGCAAATCTCCATCTATCACCAATACTTTTTTCCCTTTAATGGCAAAGCTCGTGGCTATGTTCACCGAAAAGAAACTCTTTCCACTACCCGGATTGAAAGAGGTAATCACAAATACTTTCTGATCGGTATTCTTGTTTTTCATAAAGTCCACGTTGGAGCGAAGTACACGAAAAGCTTCGTTGATGATGTTGCGATTGCCTTCTTCCACCACGATTGTTTTTTCCTGAGATTTGTTCTTCTTTTTCTTGTTATTGGAATATAATGGTATTTCACCCAAATAGGGCACACTCAAGTTCTCCAAATCTTTCTTACCCCGAACTTTGGTGTTCATGTTTTCTTGCATAAAGATAATGACTGCCGGTACTAAAAGCCCGAGAGCAAAAGCCACCAACAAAATGTTTTTCTTATTCGGTGCCATTGGTAAAGCACTGCCACGTGGAGCTGTAATCACTCGCGTATTATAAGCGGTAAACGCTTGGGACAGTTCGTTCTCTTCACGCTTCTGGAGCAGATACAGGTACAACTCTTCCTTTACTTTTTGTTGACGTTCTACCGATAACAAGTATTTGGCCTGACTCGGATTAGAAGCTAACTGTTGAGTGGTCGCCACTTCCTGTTGACGAATACTGCGTATCTGGGTATTCAGTGATACAATCAGATTATCAACTGATTGCAAAATGGTACGCTTCATACTCTGCATAGAGTTTCCCAAATCTTTCACCAACGGGTTCTTCTCGCTACTGTTAGCTATCAACCGGTTACGATCCAACACAATCTTGTTGTATTCTCCGATTTGACTTTCGATATTTACGTTAGCTATACCGGAGTTGGTTGGCAATGGCTGGTTCATTTCCTTGCTGTTCAGTTCGCGACGAATATACTGGGCCGTGGTAAGCTGATTGGTGAGTGCTTGAATTTCTTTTTTATTCTCAGCTGACTGGCTCATATACAGATTGGATGCGGCTTGTACGTCCGGCAACAGATGTTCACTCTTGTAGCTGGAGATGTTCTCATCCACATGACCCAATTCGTTTTCAATCACGCCCAAACGTTCACCGATAAACCGTGAGGTACTTACTGCTATCTGGTTCTTGTCCTGGATCCATTTCTCGTTATAAACCTCAATCAATGTATTTAATATATCTTCTGCCTTTTGTACAGAAGCATCATCAATGCTCAAATTAATAATGGTGGCATCTTCATTGCCTAATTCAGCCCACAATTTTTGCGTATAGCTGTCTGCCACCATATCAGCCGGTTCTTTACTATATTGAATAGTGCTGCCTGTAAAAAAATTCTCATATTGAGAAGTTAAGCTGATGGCCAATGTTCCTGCTGATGTTTGAATGGAATCTCCTATAATTCCTTCAAACCGTTCCCCAGTTTCTTCTCCAGCAACGATAAAGTTTGAAAGATAAAACTTGTTTTGTGCACCAACTTCTATATCAAAACTTACACTTTTTTTATTATCAAAAAGATAAGTCACCAATATCGGGCTTGATTTATATAATTCTATTCTTTTTAAGCCCCTACGAATAGTATATATCTCATTTAGCCCCAAACGCTTCACCACCTCTGTCATCAGCGTAGGGGATTTCAAGGTGAGCAGTTCGTTGTTGATATTGGTGTTTGATTTAAAAATACCCATATCTGCAAACTCATTCATTGCACTTGCCGGAGAATTGTTCTTGGAGTCATCCTTAATTAAAATGGCAGCCGTCCGGGTATAGACATTAGGAGTACTCAACAAATATAATGATGCCGTTGCCAACGCAACGAACAAGGAAGTGGCAAACCAATACCATTTCGGGATAAACATACCCCATAAATCTTGTATCCGTATAAAATCATCGGTAGGTTTGCCTGTGTTCGTTCTATTCTTTATCATTTTGGCTCTCTTTAATATCTTATAAAATAAAATTCAATACATTACTTGAACAGCAAAACACCCAGCGAGGATAGGAGCGAACCGATACTGATCCACAACGATACCGATTTTACACTGTTCTCATTAATGGTGCTTTGTCCGGCACGTACCTTGTTGGGCTGTACATACACCACATCATTCTGTTTCAGATAATACACCGGTGAATTAAACAGATCTTTCGAGCGGATATCCACCCAATGGGTTACACGCTCGCCGTTTTCTTCACGGATGACAAATATCGCATCCCGCTTTCCGTAGATGCTTAGGTCACCCGCCATACTGATGGCTTCCAAAAGGGTAATCTGATCTTTTGTAATGGCATATTTACCTGGAGTTTTCACCTCGCCCAACACGGAGAAATAAAGGTTCATAAACTCAACTGTAACTACCGGATCGTTTACCAGATTCTCTTCCATCAGCCTTTTTTTTACCAGGGTGGCAATCTGGCTCTTGGTCATACCGGCAATATGCAATGTTCCGACAACAGGAAAATCAATGTTCCCCTTATCATCCAATGTGTAACCTGATATTTCTCCATTGATGTTGCCAGAACGTAAATCAGAAGATCCGGCACGGTATTGCACCCGTGTCAAATTAAACAGAGCCGCCAATTGCGGATCCTTACTGGACACCATAATGGAAATCTGGTCTTTGGGTTGTACGGTAATATCCCGTGCCCCGATAATCGCCTCGGGTTGATTAACTACGATATCTTGAAAATAGACAATTTCTTTGGAGGTATTGCAGGACACCAATAAGACACACAAGAAACATAATTTAATTAAATGAAATTTCATATCTGATTTTTTTCTGTACAGTTAATTATTCTACTTTATGTTTTCGTTTGATTTTCATAGTTATGTAGCAATGAATCACCGTCCAAACAGCCACATCCAACAGAAACAAGTTTGTTACGGAAAGGCAATGAATCAAAAAACAATTTCCCAATGCAAAAAAAGCTGCCATAATAATAATGCTTACCATAGCTTTACGTTGGGACATTCCTAAGGCTATAAATTTATGGTGGATATGATTCCGGTCTGGAAGAAATGGATTTTTACCGTTACGCAACCGGTGAATAACCACACGTATCACATCAAACATTGGTACAATCAAAAAAGAAAAAGCTATCACAATGCTACCGGGAAAGGCACTCTCTTTCACTGGATCGGACATACTCAGACGGATGACCATCACTGCCAGCAGCATCCCGATAGTGAGCGAACCGGTATCACCCATAAAGATCTTGCGTCCCCGATATATCTTACCGTATACGTTATAATAAAAGAACGGCAATAACACACTGAAAGCAGCTAGACTGATAAAGGCATACATCCACCATTGCAAATGGATGAACATGCAGCTGAAAGCGAGGAATGAGATAATACTCAACCCAGAGGCAAGTCCGTCAATGCCGTCTATCAAATTGATGGCGTTCAGGATATAGACGATGACGAATACTGTGAACGGCACTCCTATGTAATAAGGTATGACATAAATACCGAACAACCCGTATAGGTTGTCGAAGCATAACCCGGAAATCACCAACAGTATGCCACAAAGTATTTGCACTACAAATTTGGAACGGTAACGTACACCGATAAGGTCATCCATCATACCTATAAGATAAAGTATGAACAGACAACAGAGCATGGAAAGCAGACGGTTCGTCAAGTCCATGTCGAGTATGTTATAGCCCTGCCAAAGGTTGTAACCGATAATGGCAAGCGAAACCGTAACTGTGATACAAGGGAAAAAGGCGATACCGCCTAACCTTGGTATATGGGCAGTATGCAACTTACGTTCGTCCACTGAGTCGAACAGGCGACGTCGGAAAGAGACCAACGAAATGCGAGGCAGGACCATCGCACTCAATGTCCAGCCGACTATGACTATAAAGGCAAATTCGATAAAATGAAGAATGTCCACTATATGATTCTTTTGATGATTTTCTTAATCTTGCCCTATCCGTTGTAGAAAGGCTTGTGGAATATAGGAAGTAGCCACGGCGCATACGCCTTGGACGGTGACCACCAAACGGCGATTCTTCCTAATCCGGCAGATAACCCCTTCCGCTCCCTTGAACTTTCCGTCAATGACCCGTACACGTTCTCCCTGTTGAAACTTGGAATTGTCCTCCCCGAAATATTCCATTCCCTGCTCGCCGGACGAGGTGAGCAGCATGAAAATGTTCATTTCCCGATCAGGAATGGCAAGGGGAAGTCTTTTCAATCCCTTCTGTCTTGTATATAGGATTACCTTATTGGTGAATTGTCGCTGTACTTCCAAAGCACGACAAACGGTTGAACGGAAGAACATAAGCGAATTAATGACCGGACGACGGAGTTTCTTCTTTATGCCGTTACGTTCCATCAAGGTTTCCTCACAAGGAATGTAAGTCTCGATCTTGTCTTTTTTCAATATATCCTCAATCTCGAAAACTTTGTTATAAAATACTTTTAGGGCGAACCAATGTTCGTGTGTGTGTGTTTCTATGTTCAACGAAAAGTAATGTTACCGGGTTGATAAAAAGGATATAATTTCCATTCCTGCACCTTCTGCTTTTTCAAATAAGGAAGATACAGCAATCAAGGTTAATCCGGTTTTTTCCTTCATAGGACTTCCGGAATGCGGGCCGCTCCTGACTACAGTGAGCGGATACCGTAACCCCGTATTCGTACCGTTTCTATGTAAGAGAGGGTACACATGTTGTTTTTTTCTGATAATCAAGAATATACATTGCTATAAAAGTACATTTTTGCTCGGTTTGCTCGGTTTTAGACTCGAAAATACGCTCGAATGGAAAATGCAACGTTCTCCTTTTATTTTATATTCTTATTACGGCACTATTTTGATTCATATTAAATTAGTAATATAAATTATTGATAATCAACTGTTTGTAAATGGGGGGGGTAAAATAAGGAAATAAAAACGTTTATTTTACTTTTCAGTTTTACTGAGAATCATTACCTTTGCAGTGTGTTTTTACCCTCTCTTACATAGAAATGGTATCGTTCAAACCCTTCAAAATCTTCTCGTTCGCATTATCTATTATGGCATTGTCCAAAGAATCCAAGTAAATAAGCGTAGTCCTTTCGCTGCTGTGTCCCATCCCCGCACTGATGACGGCAATCGGTACGTCGTGGTTGCGTGCGGCGGTAGCCCAGCTGTGGCGTGGCGTATATGAGGACAAAGGTAATGGTTCGCCAAGCAATTTGCCCAACCGTTTCAACTTTCGGTTATGGTAGTTCAATCCGGTCCGATATTGACGGTAAGCCAGCTCCGGCTGTTCATCGGTAAGGATGGGGAAAAGATATGGACTTTCCGGACAAGTCCGCCCATACCGTTCCAATATCGTTACCATACACGGCTCTATGCGGAGTGTCAGGTATTGCCCGGTCTTATGACGATAATAGGTGATTCGTCCTCCACCTACATCCTCTTTTTTCAAATAGGCCATATCCACAAACGCCATCCCACGGGCGCAATAGCTGAACACGAACATATCTCTTGAAAGTGCCAGAGCCGGTGATCCGGATAGGTCAAGCCGCTGTAACTTCCGAATGGTTTCCTCATCCACGGCACGCTTCGATGTGCGAGCCACTCCTGTATAAACCTCACGAAACGGAAAGGTCTGCACCGCAAGACCTTGCTTTACGGCCTTGTTATAGACGGCACGCAGAATCCGCATATAGAACGAGCTGCTGTTTCTCGCTACCTTTTGTTGCCACAACCATGACTCATACCGACACGCCAGGGCGGAATCCAACGATGAAAAAGGAATGTCGTCACCGTCCAGGAAAGCGGAAAAGCTGTTCAGTGCACGCCGGTAATTACGAGAGGTGCCGTATTGGCCATTCTCCCAAAGCGTTTCCATCTCTTTTTTCATGTAGTACAGGAAACCGGGCTCGGAAGGCAGGGAGCGATAGCGGTTGAGTATTTCCGACAAGGTGTATGTTTCTCCGCTACAGTCCAGCTCGCGGATAATCTCACGGATGTCACGCATCTCCTTTTCCGCCCGTTTCCGGTAGGCGGTCAGGACCCTCTCATTGCCGGGGACAGCGACAAGCTCACGTTTCGTCTCATTCCACCACTCGGGAAATATCCTCATGTCGGTGGTAATCTGCCTGTTCTCCTGACGGTGGCAAAGCTGGTAACAGAGCGTGCCGGCCTTACCCTGTACCGTCGACGGACGGAATTTTAATTTAATGGTAGCCATATATAGTCTGTTTTATGATGAATAATAGGTACATAGATACAACCCGTGGGCTATATTGTTGAAGGAAGAAAATATTTAGTCATGGATTCCGCTTCTCCACTTGGAACACCGAATATCACCTGATGCCGATGCCAAACTCTGTAAATCTTCTTGAAAGACAGTCCGAATAGCCTCGTAAAGAATCAAAGTCCGAAAATGAAAAGCGACGTTTTTTCCGTGGAACAAGTCTAGAAATATTTATATCGCATAAACAACAAGACAGTATATGTTTTCTGGGAAATTCGTAAAAACAGACGGATACCAGCGAGTTCCCTATAATCAAAGATAAATCAAAACCGTATTGTCACGGGCGTTCCGGCTTCGCTTTCCATGAGTATTTTCCTTGCGACAAGTCGCGGAAAATACACATGGAAACAAACGCCCGGACAATGGTTTTGATTTCGGGAAAGATTATAGGGACTCACTGCGACCGACGCGACGCATGACCGTGTCATTGATGAAAAAAGGAGGGCCTCCTTTATATCCCTAATAAATCCGGCAGGAAGTACGGGATATATGGGCAGACCTGGCAATGTCTTATGAAAAAAACGCCGCCCCATGAGAAGACAGGGACTTCAGCTCCCTCTGCTCTGCATAATCCTCCCTTTGCGCCCGTGCCGGCTTCTTCGCCCTTCCTCCGCATACCATATCCTTGTTTTCACGGCATGTTTCTCTCACGGAAAACTAGTCTTTCGGACATTTGACGACATCTGATGACACCTGATGACACCTTTTTGAAAATCAGTGTTTTATTCGGATTTAGCCCATATTTTTGAAGTGTCAAAGCAATTTATTAACCCCAAAAAGAAAAGGTATGGCACAAGAAAAGAGCCCAAACGAGAAGCCTGGACGGCCCCGGAAACCGAAGGTCATGAACGATGCCCCTTTGGTGGAACAGATCACCGAGCTGATGATGATTCATAACAAGAGCGATCCGAAAGCCGGTGTACAAGTGGTCAGCGAGATCGACAAGGACGGGAAGGTCAAGACGGTTCCAGCGGACGAGAAGAATGAAAACTCATTCCTGAAATTCGACAAGAACTCGAGCATACTCGAAAACTTCATCAAGAATTTCTGGAGCCAGTTCAAGGAACCGACCCATTTCCGCCTGCTCCGCATGACCTTCCACGACTACAAGGTGAACAAGCAGGCGATCAAGGACCTGGCGGAAGGGAAAAAGACGGACGTGGTGAAGGAGTTCCTCAAACGCTACGAGATCCGTCCGAGAGAGAACAAAGAGGAACAAAACATGAATAAACAAGAGACAGCCATGGCAAAAAAAGAAACGCAACCGCAGGAACCCCTGCAACAGAGTGAGGTACAACAAGCATCCCAGCAACAACAGCAACCGCAGGCACAGCAGGTGCCACAAGAGCCGCAAGGCCCGCGCTATCGTTACAATGAGAACATGATCGACTGGGAGGGATTGGACAAGATCGGTATCTCAAAGGCGACACTCGAACAGCAAGGACTTCTTGACTCCATGCTGAGAGGTTACAAGACCAACAAGCTGGTGCCGCTGACACTTAACATTCCCGGCGTGCTGACAGCCAAACTGGATGCGAGGCTCTCGCTCATACCGCAAGAGAACGGGCAGGTGGGGCTGGCCGTTCACGGTATACGCAAGGAACCGCAACTGGAACGCCCTTATTTCGGGTTTAACTTTAGCGAGGAAGACAAGAAGAACCTGCGTGAGACCGGCAACATGGGACGTGCGGTGGAACTCAACCTGCGTGGCAGCGAGTACACCCCCTGCCTGATCTCCATCGACAAAAACACCAACGAGCTGGTCGCCGTCCGGCAGGAACATGTCTACATCCCGCAGGAAGTGAGCGGGGTAAGACTTACGGACGAGGAGATCAGACTGCTGAAGGAGGGACAACCCGTCAAGGTGGAGGGGATGACCTCCAAGGCGGGGAAGGAGTTTGATGCCACGCTTCAATACAGTGCCGAGCGCAGGGGGTTGGAGTTCATCTTCCCGAAGAACCAGGTATTCAACGAGAAGTCCATCGGAGGCGTGCCACTCTCGCCCACCCAGATAAAGATGCTCAGCGAGGGACATACCATCCTGGTCGAGGACATGAAGTTCAAGAACAGGGACGGAGCTTTCTCCGCGTTTGTCACGATAGACCAGACGACGGGACGGCCGAATTACACCCGTCATAATCCGGAAACCGGAGAAATCTATATTCCAAAGGAAATCTGCAACGTGCAGCTGACAGCCGAGGACAAGGAGGTCCTGCGCAAGGGGCAGGCCGTCTATCTGGAAAACATGATCAACCGTAAGGGAGAGGAATTCTCCGCATTTGTCAAGCTGGACATGAATACCGGCAGGACGATGTACTCACGCACGCCGGATGGGTTCAACGAGCAGCAGGCACCACGTATCCCGGCGGAGGTTTACGGCCATGTATTCACGGCGCAGGAAAAGGCGAACCTCCAGGACGGGAAGACCCTCCTGGTCGAAGGACTGAAAAACAACGGGCAAACGTTCAGTTCCTACCTGAAAGTAAACCCTTATTCCGGACAGTTGCAGTATTTCCAAGAGAACCCTGATATTCGCAGGGATACTTCCCGTCGTGCAGCACAGGCGGATACCGCCCAAGGCCAGCAGCAGGAACAAAAGAAGGGCGCAAAACAAGCGGTATAACCCCAATCAGAGAGAAACAAAATGAATTTTACAAACATCAAATCCCCAAACCGTATGAATACGAATCGGAACATCCCTTATAATTATAATGTAAAAGATATTGATTGGCCCGGTCTGAAGGCCGTGGGTATCAGCAAGGAGCAACTGGAAGCGGACGGCAACCTTGACCTGTTGTTGCAAGGCAAGGAGTCGGAAATCATCCCATTGAAACTCTGTACCCCGGTAATCAGCCTGACCATGGACGCTACACTCAAACTGGTACCCGGTGACAACAACAGGACAATCATGGAAATCAACGGTATCCGTCAGGAGGAATCTCCAAAGAAATAACAAAAAAAATAAAATAAGTTTAACCTGTCCCTGTACTGCCCAATCCGGTACGGGGCATCAAAAAGAAAAAGAATATGATCGCAATAGTGACTGACAGGCCCAACGTGGGCAGAGAGATAGCAAGAGTGTTGGGAGCCGGCAGAAAAGAGAACGGTTATATGACCGGGAACGGCTACATGGTGACATGGACATACGGCAATATGCTTTCCCTTGCAATGCCGAAGGATTCAGGGACAGCCCATGTGGAGTGGAAGGACTTTCCCCTCCTGCCGCCTTCCTTCCTGACAGTAAGGCACGTGAAGACGGATACCGGGTGGAATCCCGACATCAATGCGGTGCTCCAGTTGAAAGTGATTGCCAAGGTGCTCAACGCATGCGACACCATTATCGCGGCAACCGATGCCTCCCGAGAGGGAGAGATGCTGTTCCGCCATCTTTACGGTTTTCTGGGATGTAAACAACCCTGCCTCCGCCTCTGGATCTCGTCTCTGACGGACGAGGCCATCACGGAAGGTATGGCGAACCTCCTTCCATGTGATCGGTTCGACAACCTGTTCCTTGCGGCGGACAGCCGTAACCGGGCGGACTGGCTCCTGGGGGTCAATTCAAGCTATGCCATCTGTAAGGCGGTAGGCTTCGGGAACAATTCGCTGGGCAGGGTACAGACCCCCGTACTGGCGGAGATATGCAGACGGTACCGGGAAAGGGAGAACCACATGCCGGCTGACAGCTGGCCCGTATTCATCAGCTTGTGCAAGAATGACCGTATCTTAAAGATGCGCCACGTGGACGACCTTGTGGTCCGCCGGGAGGCACTGGCATTGTACGAGGATTGCAAGGCGGCAAAAAGTGTCCGCATCACAGCGGTAGGGAAACAGATGGAGGAAATCGGGGCACCGGCACTTTACAACCTGGCCGAACTGCAGAAAGATGCGAACCGTTACCACAGCCTGACGGCCATACAGGTGCAGGAGATTGCACAAAGCCTGTACGAGAAGAAGCTGATTTCCTATCCGCGCACCTCCAGTCGCCTGTTGCCAAAGGATGTATATGACATGCTGCCGCCTGTCGTGGAAAAGATGCTGTCCTGCAAGGAGTTCCGACAATATGCCGGTACGGTTGACCTCGCCGCGCCACGGGACAGTATTGAGGCACAAGACCCCATGGAGCATCATGCCATCATCATCACAGGCACACAGCCCGGTAAATTGAACCGGGAGGAAATGCTGGTTTACACGCTCATTGTCGGCAGGGTGCTTGAAACGTTCATGCCGCCTTGCAAGGTGGAATACACAACCGTCGATGCGGTGTGTGCCGCACGTAAATTCCGCATCCGTACATACCGCATCTTGGAAAAAGGATGGCTCGGAATTTTCGAGAGGGAACATCTTGTCGCAAAAGGCTGTATGCCTTACCAGGTGGTACCGGATCTTTTTCAGGAAGAGATCCTGCCGGTGGCAGGATGCAGCCTTATACATAAGAAATCGTTACCGGTCTCCCCTTATACGGACGAGGAACTGGTGAATTATATGGACAAGGCCGGACTGGGCACCGTCTCCACCCGCACGAATATTCTCCGTACGCTGTTGGAACGTAAATACATCCGTTATTCGGGTAAATATGTCGTCCCGACTCCTAAAGGGCTTTTCCTGTATGAAACGGTACGCGGTATGAAGGTAGCCGACGCCTCCCTCACTTCGGGATGGGAAACAGAACTGGCACGGATAGAACGGGGGGAACTCTCGCAGGGAAAGTTCCTGGACGGTGTGCTGGAAACGGTAAATGAGGTGACAGGCGAGATATTCCGGAACCATCCGGTGGAAAAGCGACCACAGGGAACCACATAAACAAATGTCAAAGCCAACAAGACAAGGGAAGTACAGACAGTCTGTCTGTACTTCTTTTTTATATGTGCAAGATACGTTTTTCCGCTTTTAAGCGGCAAAAGTCTTGGATTGCCTCGTTTTTGCCGCAAGGCGGCCCCCTTTGGGGGCTTGGTTGGCTAAAAGAAAATCATCCTCGCTTCGCTGCGGTATTTTCTTTTGCCAAGCCTTGCGCAAAAAGGCAATCCAAGGGCCGGAGGCCTATAAAATCGGGAAAACATATCCCGATGGGATTATTCATTCTTAAAAATTTAAAGACATGAAACTACAACTTATCGAAAACATCTGCAAGCAAACGGTCTCACTGGTTCTGCTTACGGGAATATGCCTGCTCTACAGCAAGGGGATCATTCCCGTGTATCTGCCCGTCCTGTTCCTTTTGTCGGGAACGCTCATCAGCCTCCTCTTCAGGACATTCACCCTCATTGTAAAAATAATTATTGCCCTGACCGTCATGGGCATGCTTGTATAATCCTTAAAGCGTAAAGACATGAGAACCGCTACATTCACCCCGTCGGCTCCGGTCATGCCGGCTGCATGGCCCGCCACAAACCGTGTGAGACCTGTTAAAAAACGGATTCCCGATACGACGGACGGACCGAAACGTATCGGCTACTATCTGGAGCCGTTGAGAGGCATAGCCTCAAATCCGGACAGACAGAGAATCCTGAAGAATTTTTTCAAGGAAACTTATGTATAACATTTTAAATTTTACCATTATGTTTTTTCAAGCAATCAACCAAATGATCACGACAGGCACAGACCTGAGTATCAACATCAGACGAGTAAACAACAACCTGACGGTGGCCGTTGTTCCCAGGCGGTCGGGGGTAAAGGACGGGGAGCGCATCGTTCCGCTCATCCTGAACGGCACGCCGGAAGAGCTGGATGCGGGCTTCCTGCAGGCTGTCGGCACACCTGTACAGAAAGCGCAGGGCATCCTTACCAACCTGGAAACGTTCGAGAAACAGGCGGAACAGGCGGTCTCACAAAGCAAAGCCGCCAGGTCTGCTGCGGAAAAAGAGTCCAAAGAGGTCCGCGAGAAACGGGAAAAGATGGAAAAACTGCTTAAGAAGGCTGAGGATGCCATGACCGGCAAACGCTATTCCGAAGCGTTGACATGGCTCAAGCAGGCAAAGGTGCTGGCACTTCCGGACAAGCAAAAGGAAATCGACGAAAAAATGGTGGAAGTACAGAAAAAGGCGTCAGAGGGAAGCCTGTTCGGCATGGAACAACCGTCAGTGTCCAAGCCGCAGCCAGCTCCACAACAGACGGCATCGCAACCGGCGGCAGCCCCGGCATCGCAATACCGGAGCGGAGAGCAAATCCCGATGTTTTTGCCCGAGCAGCCGGCTCCGGTTTCGCAACCCGTTTCACAACCACAACCGCCCCGGTCAGCTGTACATCCCGGACAGCAAACGCCATTTACCGGACAGCCGCAAACACAATCCGTACAATATACTATTTCCGTACCACAAGCGCAACCGGTTCCGCAACAGGCAGTTCCACAACCGCAAGGAATCCAGTTTCATCAACCAGTACAGATGCAACAGGCACGGATAGACGAAAAGCAATGGATGCAACCGGCTCCGCCACAGCCACGGTATGCACCGGTACAGGAGGCCGCAAGAACTTATGAGGAGCGTGAATACCTCCGGCAACCGCAAGAGGCTGCAATGTACAACTTCGACAAGGACTGCGAGGACGACCGGGAAATGCTCAGGGAAGACCCGTATGCGGAATATCCGGATTTTCCGAAGGAATGCCGCATGACGGACACGGCACAAATGGACATGGTATATTGTTAAACTTTATAAAAGAAGAGAAATTATGGCACTTGAAATCAAAGGATTGCAGAGAATTTTCAAATTCAGGAAGGACTCTAAAGAACTGGTATTGAGCGACCCGGACAGCAGCCTGTCCGTAAACGAGGTGATGGACTTCTACTCCATGACCTATCCCGAACTGACAACGGCGACCGTCCACGGACCGGAATGGGAGGAAGACAAGGCGGTCTACCGCTTCAAGACAACTATCGGAGTGAAAGGATAAGCGTATGGATAAGAGAAAGAAAAAGGAGGACAAACCATGCAGACAACTCTCAGAATCAACCAAGGAGAACCTGGCGGGACTCATTATCCGCTCGGCCGACCCGTCAGACATCCGAAGAGGAACATCGGGACAAAAAAGGAGGATACTGCCGCCACCGGGAAGCGTCATGATTTTCTGACAGATAAAATTCCTCCCCTTGCACCGGATTTTTGGCATAAGGACGGATATGACGGTTCCCCGGTCAATCTCACGACACCGGAGAATTTTGACTATCTCTACCAATCGGCATCGAACTATGCCGGACTTATGGGTATAAAGCTCCCTTTCCGATACAGGAAAGGGGGCAGCCCCCGTCTGAAAACCACCGAACTGTACAAGGCGATGGAGGAGAGCGTGCCGGAATGTGTCAATCTGGAAGAGAAAGAAGGAAGGCTCCATTTCTGTCTGTTCCGCCATCACGACTGGCCGGAACCCACATTGTTCTGGATTCCCATCGACTTTACGGAACGGCTTCCCATACCATTGAGGAACATTGTCAGGGAGTTCATCCGGCAATTCGTCCGGCATCACGGAGTCTGCAATGTCACCGAGGCGTTTTGCTATGACTTCGCCATAGAGGAACTGGAAGACTGGGAAAACCGGGATTCCGACGCCTCCCCGAAAGAAATCAGGGCGAACAAGCGGCTGGCGGATTCCTACCAGTCAGGAAAACGGGCGAAAGCGCTCAAACGGATGTCGGGAAAACCGTTCTGCAACTCTCTAGAAGAGGCTGCACGGAATTACCGGACAAAAAAAGGGAAGGAACAAAAACTACTGGAATTGATAAGGGAGGGTATGGCACTGATCACCCCGGAAAGCCCGAACCTCACAAATTACCTGTACGATTGGGCGTATGAGGAGGAGCGTGATTTTTACCCGGTGGGAATGGAAAGCCAGGTCATGCTGGTCTACTCTACCCGTGACACGCTGGCTGAATGCATGGAAGGATTTATGAATTCGGACTATCAGGAGACTTATGCCCTTACCCCGGTCACATACAGGTTTCTGACACCGGAAACGGACTGTCTCTTCCAAATGGGCGACTACCCGGAAAAGCTTTCAAAATGGCTGGCACGTTTTACAAAACATATAGCTGACAACTTCTAAAATGAACGATATGAATGAACTGACCAATAAATTACAACAGGTGATGATGCCCAAGGCGGCACTGATCGCGTATGAATACCGTGAGAACCGCTATGGGAACGGAATGCATTACCTCGAACTGCATCCCATCAATGACAGGGGCAGGATGGAGGCTGCCATGCCTGTCACCTATGAGTTCATGGACTCCCTGGTGGAATCCTATACGGATGACAGGCGGAACGTGCCGCACGGGAAAATCCCCGCCAACATGCTGTGGTGTGATACGCGTAAGGGGCACGAGAGGTATATCTGGTACAATCCTCCGGGAAAACGGCAGATGTTCTTTGCCGGAAGCCTGAATATTCCTGACGGGATATTCCATGTGCCCGGCGTGATCTACAAGGTTTCCGGTGACAGGCTGGACATTTTCTCCTACAAGGGGGAAAAACCGGTGGAAAACAGCCCGCTTTTCCTCGCCCCTTTCTTCAATGTCACGGGCAGCAGTGTTTGTCTGGGAAACGCCGCGTTGCCCCCCCCGGAAGACATGACTTTCTCAAAACTCCTCGAGTATTGGGAAAAACGTTTCTGGCTCAGCGAATTCTCCCATCTGGGAGGAAACAGGAATCCGACCGGAAGCAACCTGGTCTCGGTAACGGAAAAGGCACGCGCCAATCCGTTTGACGAGAACGAACTGAACCCCATGAACAAACAACTTAAAGACTTACTGGCATGAAAAAGATTCATTATACAGACAGATACCTGCTCAATCCCTACCATCCCGTGACCGTCTTCGTAATCGGTGCGGGCGGAACAGGCTCACAGGTGGCCACCGGCCTGGCGCGGATAAGCGTGGCATTACAGGCGCTAGGACATCCGGGACTGCACGTGACGGTCTTCGACCCCGATACCGTCACGGAAGCGAACATCGGACGCCAGCTGTTCAGCGGATCGGAACTCGGATTGAACAAGGCTGCGGCACTTGTGACCCGCATCAACCGTTTTTTCGGCTTCTCGTGGGAGGCAAAAGGGCAGCGTTATCCGCTGAAAGCCTCCGCAGACCGGGAAGAGCCCGCCCTGGCGAACATCATCGTCACCTGCACCGACAACATCCGCTCCCGGATGAACCTCTGGCGGTTCCTAAAGAAACACCGGGAACACACTTCCAACAACGAGCGGTCGCCCATATATTGGATGGACTTCGGCAATGCCCGGACCACCGGACAGGTCCTGATAGGGAACATCCGTGGCAAGATTCTCCAGCCCGTCTCCAACGAATACCTGCCCGTTCCCCGCATGAATGTCATTACCGAAGAAGTACGCTACTCCACCATCAAGGAAAAGGATTCGGGGCCGAGCTGCTCGCTGGCGGAAGCCTTGCAGAAGCAGGACCTTCTCATCAATTCCATACTGGCACAAACCGGCTGCGACATCCTGTGGCGTATGCTCAGGGAAGGAAGGACATTCTACCGGGGAGCCTATCTCAATCTCGATACACTACGGATAAATCCCATTCCGATATAGACAATAAACGTCAGTTTTCTTTTATGCATGGTAAGGATGCATAAAAGAAAACTGACGATTCCTGATTGTTCCCGCCGTGCGGTTCAGCCTTTCAGCCGCACGGCACTTGCCACTCCCTTTTCCGTCATGACCAGCTCATACCGGTCCAGCCTTTCATAGAGTTTGCCCAATGTCTTGCATCCATATCTCCTGACCTTGAATTTGGGCATCATTTTTTTCAATGCGCCGCCGATCAGCGAAAGGGACACCTCCCCTTTGCCGTCAGCCGCTTGCTCAAAAGCCTTGTCAAAATACTCCATGTCCCTTCGGATAAAGAATTCGGGAGTATTGTCCGAAACCTTGTTTTCCTTCCGGTCGGCATACAGGAACACGGAACAGGACCGTACCAGCGATACGGGAGTCTTGCCCTCCCCATATCCCAGCACCTTCAATCCGGCTTCCCGTATCCGTTGGGCAAGCAGGCTGTAGTCACCGTCACTGGCTACCAGACAGAAACAGTCCGCCCGCCCGTCACGAAGGATATCCATCGCGTCTATGACCAGTGCAATATCCGTCGTGTTCTTTCCAGGAGCATGGGAGGAAGCCTGTACAAGCCTGAATCCATGCTCCCGGGCAGTTTCCTTCCACGCGGAAAGCGCTTTCTTCGTCCAGTCTCCATAAATTCGTCTCACGATGGCATCCCCATAACGGGAAACAAAGCCCATTATATCCTCCATCTTCTCAAAGGAAGCGTTATCCCCGTCAATAAGGACCGCAACGGCATATCTGGAATTGGTATTTGTCTTCATAACAACTGTTTATGAAACAAAGTTAGCATAACTTCCGCATATTGATACCCCCACGTTCATTTTTTCTTTCCGCGTTTCAGCAAGAATTCCTGTATTTCCGAGCTTCTGTAGAAGTTCTTTCCGTTATCGTCCGTCTGGTAATAGCGGATCAGCCCCTTTTCCCGGTAACGGGCGACTGTCCGCAGCGACACGTTGAGCAGCCTGGCTATATCATAATTGTCCAGCAGCTCGTCCCCGTTCATGAAATCCTTCACACGCCCCATCCTGTCCAGCTTCTTTTCTATGCGGTCAAAACCTTCCACTATGGTCATTATCATCTTCTCAAGCACTTCATTGTCTATATACATCATGGCGTATCTCTCCTGTCTTTTAAAGGTTATTACTGAAATACCCTTTCTTGTGCGCACTTTCGAGAGTATATGCCATCTTTAGTGAAAAATCTATGCCGAAGTGCCGGTATTAACTTAGTTATATATTGCATTCTGTTGATAATCAATCAAATAATATTGCGTAATTTTTATCAGTGGATGGTATGTGTAAAATTTTGAAGTGTAAAATTGTAAAGTCCGTAATGTAAACTTTACAAGTTACAGATACCACCCCGCCTATATTCTTAAAACCGGATAAATTGATGACGCTTCCACACAAGGTATTCAACATATATGGTTGATAATATTTATTTCAGAGCATTTTCCTGAAGTTTGCCCCTGCAGCCCTCTGTTACATATGACGTTTAATGACATCTGATGTCATTTAACGACATCCTTTTGGACATGAATGTTCCCTTTCATATTTTCGTATCCGACAAAAAATGAAGTTTATGGAGTTTGTATGTATCGAGGCTAAAACATTCATGGAAATGAATGAGGCTCTGGAAGCCGTTGTAAAAAAAATGTGTGAAACATGCGGAAGTGGCATATCCGGTATGGACGACTGGATTGACAACCAGGAGGCTTGCATGCTCATGGACGTCTCTCCAAGAAAGATGTTGCAGCTTCGCAGAAGCAGGGCCATCCCTTACAGTTATATAGACCGTAAGGTGTATTACAAGCGTCAGGATATTATCTGTTTTATGGAAAACAACATTCACCGTATAACCCCTTAAAAGCAAGATGATCCAATCCCTGTTGACCAAAGAAACCCCGGAAATCATTCGTTTTTTCCGGAGCATAGACAGCCTGTCCGAAATGCTGGACAAGCAGGAGGAGAAATTACGTCCGGTTCTGAACGGAGAACGTTACATTACGGATTGTGAGCTTGCCGAACAGTTGAAACTGACACGCAGGACGCTGGCAGAGTACAGGATAAACGGCAAACTGCCTTACTACAAGATAGGAGGCAAATTACTATATAAGGAGAAGGACATCCTTGCTTTGTTGGAAAGAAACAGGGTGGAGGCGTTTGATAACCGGTAATGTCCGTTTGGGAAATATCCGGACTTCAAGTGCTTCCTTATACTGTTCAATGTAAGACATATGAACCAAGGAATCTTTTAAAAACAGATTTTCCTTGCCGGATTTTATTGGGGGGATATATCAGGTTGCGAGGCAAAGGTTTTCCACCTTGGAATCAAGCAGTGTTCCGCATTTCTGTTTCTTACCTGCAAAGGTAGCCTTTTGCCCCTGATCGAGCAAGACGGTCCTTTGGACCGGTTGGCTGAAAAAATCATCCTCGCTTCGCTGCGGTATTTTTTCGCCAAGCCTTGCACAATCAGGGCAAAAGACAAACGGATGCATATAAGAAAAGAAATACCGGCTTTACCAAAGCCGGGCATGTTTAACCATAAAATAAAAAAGACCATGATCCAAACAAAAAACAAGTATTGCAAGGAAACGTTCATCCGCCTGAACTACTGGTATGACCGGATGCACGGGCTTGTCCAGGAAGACATAGAGAAAGCGAACGCAATGGTGGAACACATCGAAAAGACACGTTCCGACCGGTATCCCCGTACAGGTGACAGCCTGTTCTTTATTTCCGGATACGGTGAACGTTCCCGGCCGTTCTTCGTAGATGCCGTGTATGGAGATAACATCGTGCTCCGGAATTTCTCCTGTGTCCCGTTCGTGTCCCGGGATAAAAAGGGCATCAAATGCGATATGCATGGCGATGAGTGCGTGTTGGTAAAGGCAGGCGATGTAAGGTTCAATACATGGACTACCGGCCGTTTCAAGCATTGGGGGCATTACGGGGCATGTGAAAACGGGGAGGTTTACTACGATGCGAAAATAGCCCTGTGGGAGTGTGACGCACCTGAACATCCGGAAAGCCGGGAATGGTTCAAAATCCATATCCGCAAAAACACCCGGCCGGGCGGGGATATGTACACCGGAGAAATATCCTGCAAGGATGAGGATGGACTCAGGCAGTTTGTCGACGACCATGAAGGTTTCATATTCGCAGAAGAGGGTTCTCCGGAAATGGTCATGCTATGTTTCAGGCATTCCGACATGAGGATTTCCCCGGAAGAATGGGAAAAGATGAACTGTCCGATATCCGTGCGTGAAATATACGGACAGATGCAGAAAGTAAAGATTGTAAAAGATCATAAAACACATCTGACCACATTCTACTATTAACACAGTATCGCCACATTAAAAATCACCCTGCTTCCTGCCACATGCGGCAGGAAGGAAACAAGGGTATATCATCGATGGTTGGAGACGGTTTTGTAGTCGCTTACGAAAAAGATGGAACATGGTATATCTTACCTTATGTTTTTTGTAGTTTCATAAGAAATGCTTTTTTCGAGAACAAGTACCTGTTTCGATATAATAGTAAGATAATCACACTAAAATTCAGTGTACATTAATTCTATGTAACTAAACAGGCTAACCGAATATACAAAGAGAGGATAAGATGATTGCTCATTCTTATCCCCTCATGCCATCAGTTATTCAAAAATAGTACCTTATACTACTACTATCTGTACAATTTAATGTGTCAAGCAATAATATGGCCATTTCTTGGCTTTATAATAACAATTTGTAACTACTAGAGTAGTCATTTTCTTTCTTTTTATTGCGATGATCAATAGGGTGGTTTATTTCGCCACGTCCCACCATATGCGAGAACTGAAGTGATCGCCACCGGACAGACGGCTAACAGCTGCCTCATAATTAGCCGCATTGTCTTGCGACTCTTTCGATGGGTAGCGGAAACGACGGGGGATCTCGCCATTCGTATCTGCGTTAGGATACGGATTGGCCGCGTCATAGGTCGATTTCAATTCCGGATAGCCGGAACGACGCCAGTTAGCAAAGGTCTCATATTCATCGCAGAAACAGTTGATCCAATATTGTGTGTTGATCTGTTCCAACGCATTCGATGCATTAAACGGGTTCTCCGTCAAATAGCGGTCGATCGCGGCCTGCGTCAGATACTGATTATACAGCGCCGTGCCGTTGGGGAACTGTGCGAACTGCCGCATGGCAGCGCGTACGCCGTTCTCGTAGTAAGCCTGCGCGCTCCCGTCTACCCAGCCGCGTACGGCAGCCTCGGCCAGCAACAATTGCGTCTGGGCATAGGTGCAGACGAACGTCGGGCCCGTCGGGTCGGAATAGGTATAACGGTTTATCGTGGAATAACGGCTCCTGTACGTGCTGCGGTAATCCTCGTCCTTGAACTCGGGGTATTTGTTACCTACGAACCACGGGCTATCGGGGCTGTCGGAGAAACCGCTAGGCAAGCCTTTCTGGACGGCCGGATCGGAATTGCCATATTGGAAGTCACTACCCGCCTGCACCGAGATGGTCGGATCCCGTTTTGAAATCGTACAGCGCGCCGCCGTTGCACACAACGGCCGGTGCGTTCATGGGCACCTGCTCCGCGAATAT
>OGXM01000394.1_pt1 | contig 29408 bp, 31 predicted proteins | sample 1576271 | NCBI WGS metagenome assembly OGXM01 (sample SAMEA3541579, study PRJEB24748) | human gut metagenome | biome: human gut; feature: human-associated habitat; material: faeces | place: China | collected 2012 | reverse complement strand
TTTTGAAGTGTTTCAACAGTCAGGGGGTACCCCCTGACTGTTGAAACGGCTGTCAAATCAGATGGGGCTGTCGCACTAAGCCCTGAAAAAAACGAACCGAGCAGCCTGAAAAAGGTTGCTCGGTTGTTGCTTTCGTAGTATAATTTAATTGCTCAAAACCATAAAGAAAGCAGTGATATTGTACTATGATAAGAGAAAGAAATCAAGTAGTTTTACCGTTGGAAATTGAAAAACTTTTGCCCGAGAACGATCCGGTATTCAAATTAGTAGAAATATGTGAACAACTTGACTATACTAAACTGAGAAAAGAGTATGTCCGAGCGTGGAGAAAAGTAAATCCGGAAACAATGTTCATAGTTCTTGTGTATGCATATATGAGAAGAATATATTCATCAAGGCAAATAGAAGAAGCGTGTAAAACTGATATAAGATTTATGTGGATATTGGGTTTGGAAGAAGCTCCTGACCACAGCACAATAGCAAGATTTCAGAATGAAAGGCTTGTCCCCGTTATAGAGGATTTGTTTTACCAACTCATAAATAAACTCATTGAAATGAATGAAGTTTCCTACAAAAATGTGTTTGTAGACGGAACAAAGATAGAAGCCAATGCAAACAAGTATACGTTCGTATGGGCAAAAGCGGTTGAAAAGAACCTGAAAAAACTGGAATGTAAAATAGAAGCAGAACCAAAAAGAATAGCAGAAAATTACTTTCTTAAGGCAGGAATAAGCTTTGAAGAATGTCTTTGCAGCCTTATGCAACTCGCATCTCTTCAACAAATAAAATTTGTATACGGCAAAGGCAAACGCAAAACGCCACTTCAAAGAAATATCGATTCTTTAATAACTCTCGGTGATAAAAGGCACAGTTATCTTGAAAGTCTGAAAATAGCCGGAAAAAGAAAAAGTTATTCAAAGACAGACACGGACGCAACCTTTATGTGAATGAAAGAAGACTATATGAACAACGGACAGTTAAAGCCGGGTTACAATGTTCAGATTGCGGTAGAAAGCGAATACATAGTAGGCGTGGGACTTTTCCACAATCCTACAGACACAACCACTCTCATACCGTTTATGGAGAGAATACAAAATCAAAGCAAAAGAAAAATCGAAAACCTTGTGGCTGATGCAGGGTATGCGAGCGAAGAAAATTTTGATTATCTTGAAAGTCACGGACAGAACGCATACATAAAACCACAATATTATGAAATGAGCAAAACAAGAAAATACAAAAACGACAAGTACAGACCGGAACATCTTGCATACGACAAAGAAAAAGATGAATACACCTGTCCAAATGGCAGAAAACTCAGATACACTTACATAAGCAGATACACAACCGACAACGGTTATGAAACAAACAGAAAAGTGTACTAATGTGAAAGCTGTGAAAATTGTCCGTACAGAGAAAATTGTCACACTTCAAAATTCAACAGAAGAATACGGGTTTCGCACAAATTAAACGAACAAAACAGAAAAGCAACCAAGTTGATAACAACAGATGAAGGCATACTTCTTCGCATGAACAGGTCAATACAAGTCGAGGGCGCTTTCGGAGTAATCAAGCAGGATTTTCGTTTCAGACGATTTTTAACACGAGGAAAAGCCAAAACAGAAACTCAGTTTTTCCTGCTTGCGTTTGCTTTCAACATAGAAAAGCTTTGGAACAGAACAAATTCAAACCGTTTAGGACAAGCTTTATTCCAAAAACAAGTTGCTTAAAGCACAAAAAACTGAACAAAAAAAGAAAAAGAGGTCATTTTTTTTGTGACCTCAGGTTTTGTGTTGCTGAAATTTGAATTTTCTCTCAAGTTTTCCTCATCAGTGTGGAAAACTGCTTAAACGCTGGCCTGCCGCAAAAGTTTTTGCCTTTTGCTACAGGCCCTTTAATTTTATCATCAGTAACGAGCTGGTTTCTGACCATTGCCCAGTCTCTCCTCAGATAAAAATTTCATTTTGAAACTGAGCGAAGCTAAGAATTTGTATAATTCAAAGGAATTATTATAGTCAGCTTGAAAGTGTGTTCATTGCCGTTATAATCCCATTGTAATTCACCGTCATATTTATTTACGATCTTGCTTATGCTTTTTGTTCCTAAACCATGAGTTGATTTATCGGATTTGCTTGTTATTAGTTTTCCGTTTTTTGTTTCAGGTTCAGAATCACAGCTATTTATTATCATTATTTTGCGATATGAATTCAATGATGTTGAAATGCTTAGAGAAATAAATCTATCATTTGATTTTTCTGCGGATTCAACGGCATTGTCAAGAATGTTGTTGAAAAGAGAAGATATATCATAACCATCGAAAAAACTTAAGTTATCCGTCATTATATCGGTTTCAAAGTGAATATCTTTGCTTTCACAGATATCGGTATATTTGTTTAAAATGACATCAAGCAATTTATTCTTTGTTTTGGCTATTTGATTATACTTTTTTATTTCTCCGACCATACTGTTTACATATTCTTTGATTTCAGGTGAAGCTGTCATTTCTGCAATTGTCTGAACATTATTTTTATAATCATGCGTCATGATTTGCATTTGCTCATTTTTTCTTTCAAGGAGGCTAAGATATTGCATATCAATATCGTTTTTTTGATTAGTCAATTCAAGTTCAATGAGCTTTTGATTGCTTTTTTCAGCTTTTTCATAGATAAGATAAACCACTATGTTTGAAATCAGTAATAAAGATATCGATGAAATGCAAAGCATACTTTCTTTAAATGAAAATGTTTGTCCATTTGTTAATATCCTCATAACTATGATTATAAAAAGGCTGCTTGTTGGAAGAATGGCAAGAGAAAACCATCTTCCCCATGATTTAACATCATTTTCTTGATTGGAGAATTTCAACAAAAGTCTGCTGATTGCGAAATAAAGGATCTTGCTTATGATGACATCAATTATATATACAACATTGTTTTTTGTGTATGAGGTGTTGTTTAAACCAAAACTCCATGAAATAATATATACTGCTACGGCTTCGGAAACTAATTGTATTATGCCTAAAATCATACCATGGAAAGCTGCAGACTTAAATGTGCTTTTGAACCCTAAATACAAACAAAGAACGTTACATAATAAAGTAAATATAATATTTAAGACTTCTATTGTTGTTAGAAATCTATATGTCAGCATCAAAATTGCATATAGAGTAATTGTTGTAAGAACTGAAAATTTGCTTCTTTTTTCGTATATAGATTTCGCATAGCTGAATATGATGAGCCATTGAGAAAAATACATAAAGATAAGGAAAAATATATTTTGCAACTGTCTATCTCCTTTCTAAAACATAAAAAAACAATCTTTTAATTTCAGCTTGCTTTTTTGGAGCAATGTTTATTTCATATTTATCTAAAATTTTTCCATCTAAATCTTTTTTTGCTAAAATAAGTGAGGTTCTTGTGTGCTTTATTGAATAATCTAAATTTGCAATAAAACTTGAATGAGGACAAACAAAAGAAATGCCATTTAATTTGTTTTTCCATACTGACATTTTTTCGTTCGAATAATAAATGTCATTAACTGTAACAATTTTAGTCTTCTTTTTTTCTATTTCAATAAAAATTATGTCATTAGAATAAATACGTATATTAGACGAAGATTTCATATCATAGAAAACAATAATATCATTGTTGATGAGTTCTATAGAATCATCGAGAGCTTTATAAAGACGGACTACATTCAAAGGCTTTTGTAAAAATCTAAAAGCATTAATTTTAAATGCATCATCAAGATAGCCTTCATAAGAAGTAATTACAAATATTATGCTGTGAGGGTTTTGAGATTTCAATTGCTTTCCGACATCAATCCCGTTGATTTTACCCATTTCTACATCTAGAAATACTAAATCGAAAAGCATTGTATTTCCTAACAACTCCTCTCCACAGGAAAAATGTATGAAGTTCAAAGGAATACTTCTTTCGTTAAAATAAGTTCTCAGATGTTTTTCTAAAGTAATTCTGAATACATCATCATCGTCGCAAATTACAATATTCATATTATATACTCCAATCGTAAATATCGAGATATGTTCAGTATAACATAGAAATATGATTTTGTAAAATTACTTTTGATTTTTCTCAAACATAGCTTTGACGAAAAAAGTATTTTCGATATCAGCGTCTTCGCAAAGTCTTAAATACTCACATATTTTATTGATTTTACTCTCTTTATCATCTTGGCCATTATCAATACCGAGCAGAAAATAATCAGGCGTTTTTTCAAGTGCTAAGCACCAAGCAACAAATTTATCAAGTTTTGTATAATTGTGTCCACTTTCGACACATGATGTTTGTTTGTCTGATATATAATCGTTATTATCTGCGGACACATTCTTGTTTAGCAGTTCAACTAATTGCGATTGTGTGTAACCAAGTTCTTTTCGCCTTCTTTTTAATCTATTGCCAACATCTCTCATAAAATTTATATTGCTCATAAAAATCACCTCAACATAACTTTATCAGCAATAAAGCACGCAATAAACTAATGGTATTAGAACGCTCTAATACCATTAGGAAAACAAGAAAATATTAGAATACTCTAATATTATGTGCAAAATCAATAAAATTACCCTGATTTTTTATTATGTTGAATATTGCATTGATTTACAATTCGCTTTGAAATAAAATATAACCATCAAACGAAAGGAGTAGCTTTAATATGAAAACTAGAAAAATTTGTACAAAAATGGTGAAATCAATCGTTGAAAAGGTTATAAGAGTAGATGCAAACAGTACAACTTGTATGATTGTTTATCAACCGAAGGCACCTGCAATGCTTAAAAAGTTTAGCAAAGTAGAAAATGATAAGTAATTTATCAGAAAGATTTGTTGACATATTTTTTTCGAACCAAAGTATTACCGAAGAAGAACGAGAACTATATATTTATGGTTTTTATATGATGCTTTCACACTTGTTGTATTTAGTTCTCGTTTCTGCCTTTGGACTTCTTATCGGTTGCGCTTTGGAAAGTATAATTTTTTATGTTTCATTTCAGTCTATAAGAAGGTCTGCGGGTGGCTATCACGCATCAACTGAGGCGAGGTGCCAAATAATATCTACTCTATCAATTTTAGTAACAGTTGCATTAATAAACATTTTGAGAAATTTTGATTATCAAATTCTTTTTCTAATTCTAACAATATTTTCGGCAGTATTAATTTGGGTTTTATGCCCTCTTGATACTACAGAAAAACCACTTTCAAAAAAGGAAACTGTATATTTTCGAAAAAAATCAAGAGTCATTTTAATGGTAATATTTTTGGTTGTTGTAACTTCATATTTTTTAAACTTGTATTTTCTTTTTGCACCTTGTTGTATGAGCTTGCTTTTAGAAAGCTCATTACTTATAGCAGGAAAAATAAAAAAATATCGATAATTTCGCCCTGATTTTCGATAGTTTGTATATTAGTATTGACTATTTTATTATCGGAAATAAAATTAAAGTGTATTTTTTATTAGCTAATTATATCGAATACAATTAGATTTTAAACAATTTCAAAAAAAGCAAGAACTTTTTTGTGTATAGTTTGATTTAAATAATTACTAACTATATACTAACAATTTAAAGCAAAACATGAATTGTACATGTTTTGATAGAAGAAATCCGTAAGGCTGTGATAATACTAAACAGGAGGAATTACATATGAAAAATAAGATTTCAAAAGTTATTGCAATATGTCTTGTATGTCTTTCTTTATTCTCGACAAGTGCATTTGCTCTTACTTCATATCAAAATTATGTAGTTGATGTACCGAAATTAAATGGTTCTGCAATGACTACTGAGCAAACAAAAAGCAAAACTGCTTATTCCGGTAATATCAATGTTTCAAAAGTAGGCGGTGGCAAGAAACTAGATTGCCGAATGAGAGATGAAGATAAATCTGCTGGTGCTTGGGTAAAAAATGTCACCACAGGTTCTAAAGAAACTCTGTTATCTAGAGCTTCGCACGAAAAAGGCGATAAGATGCATGTTTATTTTTCAAATAAACTTACAACTGTTGTAGATGTTACAACATCCGGCACATGGAGATGCGACTCTTAACAATATAAATATTATAACGAATTGAACTAGTATAGGCCTTACGGATTTCTGGTTATAGAGGTGAAAGTTTTGAAAGCTATTATTCCCAAATATATAAAGCCCTTTTTTATGTCGACGGTAGTCGGTACAATTATGAGCACAATATGTGTATTGACTACTTGGGCAAGTTCTGTAATTGAATATCCAATAATGTCGTGGATATATTCTCTGGATATACTTGCCTTCTTTTACCCTACATTTTGTTCCATCCCATACTGTTGGTTGATGTATTACGAAAAAAGAAACAACTACCACTTTTTTGTTCATAGCAGAATTAAACTGAAAAAATATTTCTTTTTCCATTGGTGTAGCGGCTCTTTATTTGCATTTATGAGTTTATTTATTATCTCTATTTCAGGCGCATTATTAAGTTTGTGTATTACACCAATGTACCAAAGTGAAAGGAATATTGCCGCTGAATACTTATTTGGAACCTTGTTAGTAAACAAGCCTTTGATTTATGCTGTTTTAATTTCAATTTGGAGAGGAATTATTGGTGTGATTATGTTCACATTAGGATACATTCTTTCACATTGTTCTAAACATATTTTCATTATTCTTACAGGACCATTGGTTTATTCGATAATTGAGAATTTTTGCACTTCAATTTTAGGTATCTCAAATATGAGTTTAGTTTCATCGTTTTATCCGGAGAGTGTTAATTGGAAATACTTCTCTATGTCCCCATATATTTCAATGCTTATAGGTCCTCTTTTATTAATATCAATATGTTTTATAATATACTTGTGCTTTTATATTAAGGAAAAGAAAAATGATGGTTAAACTAAAACATTTATGTAATATATATTTTGCACAGAACAGCAAAAAGATAATTCTGTTTATGTTTATTACTTCAATATATACAGGATACAAAATTATGGGAGCAAAACTCTCCAACAGTAGTGTTTTAGAGTTTATGCTGGAAATGTTATCAGACTTCCATTTGATTATTTTCGTTATTTTGCCAATATTTGGATTTTGCGTTTTTTCCGCTCTATCATCACGTAAAACAATGGAAATAATACGATACAAAAGTTTTTATGAGTATTTTTTTATTGGGCTTATTCCATCGATTATTTTAGCATTTCTATTTATCGTGATTATATCAGGCTTCTCCTTAATTTTTTCGCTAACATTAAAATTTTCAACAATAATACAACCAACGGATTATTTCGATAACACAATTATAGGGGTTATTCTCTCAGATTCCTCCAATACTATTCTTAACACTTTGTTGTACACGTCTCTATACCTCTTTATAGGATTAATATTTATTGCAATAACTGTAAGCTTTTTGTTTTATATTATACCTAAAAAAATATTGCTTCTAATAGTTGCCCTCGAATATATATTAAGTGTTCTTGCAGTACAGTGGGGCTACGATGAAATATTTCCTTATATTTTCTTGAACAATTACACAATTCTTCATAATGCAATACACAATAATTGTGCTTTTATTCAAACTACGATTATTTTTATAACTATTGCATTTGTTGCTATAGCCACAAAAAAAAGATGGGGGTGTTCCGATTTATGATTAATGGTACATCACTCAGATGGTTTGTTGCAAAAAATTACTTAACCAAACGTGTTGTTCTCGTTTTATTTCTAATGTTTATTTTTGACATATTATATATTGAATCCAAATCAAAATTGTCCGGAACGGATACACTAACAATGTTGTTTTACGGTTGTTCAGGAGGGCATTTTGTGCTTATAGATTTACTGTTTTTTCTAATTTTTAACTTTATACCATTATATTTTTCAGCAATCACACTTGATTCAAAAAATATAAATGCTGGAAACACAGTAATGATCCGCTTTAAAAAGAAATTTGAATACTATTTAAATTTACAAATATCTTTTTGTTTTTTTCTTGTAGTATACTTTGTTGTTCACATTTTATCCGTAATTATATATAATGTGTTGTTTGTTGAGCCGAATTTATGGTCTAGTGAAACTTCACAAATATTATATGGTATTACTGATGGAAATACAAAAATTTTTATTATTGTATCAGCATTAATTTTGCGGTTCATAGAATTGTTTTTCACACAAAAAGTTCTTGTTCTTATTCACTCTGTATTTGGCAATTTATCTATTGAATTTGTTACTATTTTGCTTGGATATTTTCTCATACCATTTATTGAGTGGCGTTTGTATCCATTTGGATTATCATCAATATCAAGAATTCTCTTATATGAAGACGATACTACAAAATACATTATCGCAATTGCATTTATATATGCTGCCTGTAGCGTGATAATTGATATATATATAAGTAAAAAAAGAATATATAACTTGTTGGAGAGATAAATATGAAATCTATAATTGAATTATCAAAAGTTTCAAAATCATTTAAATCACATTTGCTTTTTTCAAATGTGAATCTTACAATTGAAAAAGGTACTGTTGTTGGTTTTGTAGGGCAAAACGGTTCCGGAAAATCTGTTCTTTTTAAATTAATTTCAGGCATCTACAGACCAGACGAAGGACAAATAACCGTTAGGAATAAAGAACTTGGTAAAGATTGTGACTTCCCTGAAAATATAGGTATTTTAATTGATACTCCTGGATTTATTGATATATATACGGGATTTCAAAATTTAAAATATTTAGCATCAATAAGAAACATAATTAACGATGAGAAAATAAAACAAACACTTGCACTTGTCGGTCTTGATCCTGAAAATAAAACAAAAGTAAAAAATTATTCTTTAGGAATGAAACAGAAACTTGCCATTGCACAAGCAATAATGGAAGAACAAGATATATTACTTTTGGATGAGCCATTTAATGCTTTGGATGATGAATCTCATCAAAAAATGTTAGATTTGGTAAAAGCTCTTCAAAAAGAAGGAAAAACAATTCTAATCACAAGTCATAATGATGATGATATAAAATATTTGTGTGACATCATATATAAAATTAAAAACCAACAGATTATCAAAAATTATTGAAATCACATTACTCAATAAAGGTATTTCATTATAAAGTTTTGTCAAATAAATTATGATGAAACTGCAAATGGAGGAAAATAAAAATGAAAAAAAGTATAGTTTCTATAGCGATTGCTATTGTAATGTTAATTACTAGTGCTATTACAGTTTTTGCAATCACAGATACCATCGGCACAAAGGTATCATGGAACTATTCTACATATGAGCATGGCTCTTATGTTCCAAAGGTTGGCTGGGCTCAACCGACTTTCTACAATGCTGACAGCAATGGACAAAATTGTGTAAAAACATATTGTGAATTTACACTTGATGATAATAATGTGTCAAATATTTTACAATATAATGCAGGTGCACATCCTGCTGATTCTAAAAATCTTTTTTTTACTCTTGATATAACAAGCGTGCGCAATGGTTCAACTGATAAAATGGATGCTTATGCAATTTCCACTTCCTTGCCTAATCCAAAAACCGATTTAGAAAACGATGATTTATTAGGCGATAGAAATGAAGAATCTGAAGTTGTTGCGTTAGGAACAGTAGAGGCAACAACATATAATATGTCGGTTATGTGGTATGATTATAGAGAAGGAGAAACTAATGATAATGGCCAATGGCAAGCTCAATTTAATATGAGTGGTCAATATATTGGCAAAGGGAATATATGGATAAGAACTAATGGAGATTACAATAATGTTTGGACCTCAGATGTTATTCAGGCAACTATGGCATATGGTAAAAATGGAGGTGTCGAATAATGAAAAAACATTTTCATAAAATTAGTATAGTTATTGGTTGCCTTTTACTTTGTGCAACACTTACTATAACCGCTGTTGCTGCGGTTAATCACACATTTTCTTACAATCCAAATAACACATCCATAACCAACACAAAAAACGAAAATGCAATAAAACAATACATTGATTCAATTAATTCAATGAATGCTGAGTTAAGTGAGGTTGTATTGGATGATATAATGACAACTATTACTTTTTCAAAATCAATGAATGCCGCCGAACTTGAAGCATATGTTAAGGCTTACGATATTAATATCGTACAATTACAGGCAAGAGGATACGATAAAGATGGTAATCGCATAACTTTTTTTCACGAACAGATAAAGGTTTGGAAGAAACATTTCGTTTATTGAATGAGCTTGCAAATAGTGATGAAGTAGTGTTGGCTGGAGCTATTGGTGTGTATGCACTTACTAGTTCATCATCAGTAAGGGATATTCAAAATGACAAAAATACTCTTTTAATTGACTCTTCTGCCGACCAGTACTACAATGATGATACTGCTGTATCGGGATACGAACGAAATGCAACATCTTCTCCAGATGAAGAGAAGAATTCTTTTGCTAATTCTATAGCATGGGATGCAGAAGAACTAGGATTAGTATATTACGAAGTACAATAATAAAATCAGACTTTCTGCCAAAGTAAATTGTGTGCAATATAGTAACGGCGAACTCGTAATTAGCTTAATGTAAAGATGAATTGTTATTATGCTGACCATAACAACATTGGCAAAGAGATAGAAGGTGAAAAGTAATATATGTTCCAAAATGATATAGAGTTGATGAACAGAATATAAGGTTCGCAGAAGACTTTTATATCAAGTGTTTACCTAGCACAACTGTAATAGCAAAAAATGTTGGTTCTACAAGAAGTGCGATATTTCGATATTTGGTTGAGATGAATGTAAGGGACTCATTAAATATGACGAAAAAACGATAATCACCAACATTACCGGAAAAGTACAAAATGAAAAAGTCGGTGTTCCTATTTGCGGTAGCATTTCTTGTGGTTTACCTATTGAGGAACGGGAAAATATCGAAATAATCGTGTCTTTACCTACTTCTATTTCCGGAACAGATGATATGTTCATATTGAAAGCTAATGGCGATTCAATGATAGATGCAGAAATTGATGATGAAGATTATGTTGTTGTCTCAATGCGAAGTTCATCTTCTAATGGTGATATAGTTGTAGCTCATGTTGAAAATGAAAGCACTCTGAAACGCTTTGATGCAGATAATACTAATCAAAAAGTTATACTTCATCCTGAAGATGAAGCATATAAAGGTATTATAACAGAGCCCTGTGTTATTCAAGGAGTAGCAAAACTTGTAATTAAAGCAATATGGTTTTTGGTGCAGAAGAAATTGTGTTTAGTAAATTTGAGAATGTCGAGGTGCAGAGCGAATTAGATGAAAACGGACAAATGTATTTATGCGGATCGTTTGGCAAAAGAAAAAGCTATACAAAATCTAAAGAGTTATACACATCTGCAAATGCCAAGACGAAGGTAATAATGGTTTACGATATACAGTTATGACAGATGGAAAGCAAAAGTATTTGTATAATCACAATGACAATTGGTATGTAAGAACCGTTTCGTAGTTAGAAGGTAAAACAATGGTTCAATTACATTCCTTAAAACAACATTGAAGAAATAGCAGACGGAATAGCGATTGACTATTTGCAGTAAAAAGCCAAGGACATTAGTCTTATAGATATTGAAGGCTTGTTGGTTGATTAAAGTTGTTTTTCACAGTTTCCGACACGCAAGTATTACATACAAGCTAAAATGGAATGGTGGTGATATGAAATCTGTTCAAGGCGATTCGGGTCACTCAAAAATGGATATGGTTGCTGAAGTATATAGTCATATTATTGATGAAGGCCGTAGATTCAATGCATAAAGATTTGAAGAACAGTTTTACGATGCAAAAGGTGTAAGAAATGTGTTAGATGGATATACAGTCCCGACGCCCTCGTTTTCAAAAGCAACAGAGTTAAAGAAAAAGGAAGATGCTGAAAATGAAGAGTTAATTAGAAAACTAATGAATAATCCTGAAGCGATAGCTCTATTGAAAGCTCTGTCAAAACAATTATAAAATATTTAACGGTTGTCTGCGGATAACCGTTTCTTTTTTTGAAGATGAATTCAATTTGCTCTTTTTGGCAGTCTTATATAATATAATAATTAAATTTATTATATGGAGGACGTACAATGTCAGAGTTAAAATTAAATGTTGAGAGTTTTTTAAATGATTGCAGGTTTATGAAAGGACTCAGTGAAAAAACGATGAAGGCATATACCATAGATTTAAGACAATTTTCAGAGTTTTGCATAGGTAAAGAATGGAACAACAAAGATGTCATAGAGGAATATGTTAAGGAATTGTATATGAATTACAAACCTAAAACGGCAAGGAGAAAAATCGCTTGTTTGAAAGCATTTTTTCATTTCCTTGAAAATGCTGATTTTCTTATCACAAGTCCGTTTCATAAAATATCAATCAAGCGTCGTGAACCGATGGTGCTTCCCAAAGTCATACCAGTTGAGGTGCTTTCCGAAATGTTAGAAACTGCATATTTAAAACTAAACACCCCCAATCATTCTGATTGTTATTATAGGTATGCGATACGGGATATTGCTGTTATGGAGCTGTTGTTTGCATCCGGTGTCAGAGTATATGAACTTTGCAATTTGAAATTATCTGATGTTGATCTTAAAGGTAAATTCATAAAAGTTTACGGAAAAGGTTCAAAAGAAAGATACATACAGCTCACAAATAAAGAAGTAATTACCGCTTTAAAACTGTATCAAAAGGAGTATTTAACAGAAATAAAAGCAACAGGTTTTTATTTCATAAATAATAGAGGAGATAAAATCTCAGAACAATCTGTAAGATTTATGGTTAATAAATATGCTAAATCAGTTAATCTGGAACTTCACATAACTCCGCATATGTTTCGCCACACGATAGCTACGCTTCTCCTTGAAGAGAATGTTGATATACGATATATACAAGAGTTTCTTGGACACAGTTCAATTACTACTACACAAATATATACACACGTCAGCCAAAATGCACAGAAAAAGATATTTTCCAAAAAGCATCCGAGAAACAAGTTAAAAGTCAATATTGACAGATAGTATCATAGAATAATGGCAGCGATTAATCAAAAATCGCTGCCATGTGTTGTAAGTGTATTTAATAAGTATGTAGGTCCCCTATTGCATAAGAAAACTGAGTGTTTTATAAAGGATAACTAATTGTTATCCAACTATAGGGGTAAAAAAATGAAACATAATTTTTTATCAATTTTAGATCTCTCAAAAGGTGAACAACTTGAAATATTTAATCTTGCAGATATGGGAAAAGACATTTTCAAGAATTATTCGCATTCACTTGATGGAATGGTTCTCGCTTCACTGTTTTTTCAGCCGAGCACAAGAACTCAATTTAGTTTTCAATCAGCATTTCTAAAGCTGGGTGGTTCAATAATAGAATGTGCTGATATAAATGAAACTCGAAGCGGAGCTCCGTATTATGAACCTATTGGTGATATGGCAAGAATAATTAGCAATTATAGTGACATAGTTGTAATGCGTACTGAAAACAACTTACAAACAGTCGAAATGGATGCAAATATTGAGATACCTTTTATTTCAGCTGGTAGTGGTAATATTGAACATCCTACTCAAGCATTAACAGACTTGTACACCGTACGACAATATTTTGGCGTTTTAGAGAGTCACGACATTTTAATTATTGGAACGCCGCGACAGAGAACTATTAATTCTTTTATAAAAGGAATGTCGCTTTGGGCTAAGCAGAACTACCACATACTTTGCCAAGAAGGAGTATGTATAAATAAAGATGTAAAAAAATCACTTGGCAAGTCGAATGTTACTTATTATTCTTCTTGGGATGATATATACGAATCAGGAATATATAAAAATATATCAATAATATATATGGATAAATTTTTTTATGAAACAAATCGTCATTCAATATATGTTCCAGATGAAAAAATGTTTAAAACACATTTCTCAAAAGAAGCTATAATATTACACCCACTCCCAAGGACTCAAGAATTACCTTGCTTTTTTGATGACTTAAATAATGCCAAGTATTTTGTTCAAGCAAAAAACGGACTATATATTCGCTCCGGATTGTTTCTTCATTATTTGTTATAATTTATATAACATAAAAAGCAAACACAACCAAAGAGTATGGCTTTTTATAATAATCAAAACCACCATTTAATAAATCCATATCTGTGCTTGATGCGTTTTCTCTGCCTGAAATAGCCATATTCATACATATATTTCTCATTGTGGTGCGTTTTTGAGTTTGCAAATCGTTTTGAAATCTATATGTATGTATTAACGATTTCTGATACAGTTCTGCCCCTTTAAAATATTCAGATTTTTCCAAGTGGATGTACGCTCGGTTTATCATTGCAGAGGAATAAAGCAGTGTATCTTTTGTCCTTTGTTTTTCAGTATCGTATTCTTTAACAAACTCATCGAGCAAATCTATAGCATCCCCATCTTTGCCTAAAGAATAAAGTGAAAGAGCTAAATTTGTTTTTATACAAGAATTCATAAATACTCCATCATATTGTTCTGATAGAGCTTCTGAAAAAAGATTATAGGCTTCTTTATAATCTTTTTTCATAAAATAACAGGCTGCAATATTGTTTGTAATTCTTGCAGTATTGTATCCTACTAAATTTAAGTGTTTTTTTGAAAAATAAAATGCTTTAATAGCATTATCAATTTCACCATTATAAAAATAGGATAATCCTAAATTGTTCATACTTGTTCCAAATATTAAATGTCTTTGGTACTTATTTGTAATTTGTAATGCGTGAAGCAAAGATTTAAAATATTCTGATTTCAGTTCACTGTGTGGATAACACAAACCCATATTTCTGTAATATATCGCTAATATATCATGGTCAATTGTATCGGAATGTTCTTGAACCAATGCTTTTGCACAACAGAACAAAGTATTTATTTTGTCGTGCAACAAGACATGTTCGTAAACTGACATACCTAATAAGTATATACTTAATTTTAAAGTGTAGTTTCCGATGATATAATGATTTTTCAACATTTCAAACAATTGGATTGCCGATTCGAATTCAACATCTAAGTTGCTTAAGTCCACTTGTACTTTAATATAATTCATTAAAAACTCAATTTGCTCAAGCTCTTCAAGATGTTGTAAAAATACTTTATAGATTGTATGGCAAAGTCTTTGTGCACTTTGCAACTTGGCGTTTGACACTAACAATGGTATTATTTTAGTTGCCATAAACCTTGTATTTTCTTCTGTTTGAACACATAAATCAGAACAATAAGCAGCTGAACCGAGCATTGCAAATTCGATTTCAAGTTGCTCTGATTTTACAAGAAACATTTCTTTAAAATGAAGAAAGCATTGTTTTGGATTTGATTCGCATAGTAGCTTTAACGCTAAAAAATCTTTTGAATTTAGTTTATACTCAATTTTTTCTGAACCTAACAAAAACTCTGATATTATGTTGCTATAAACAACATAATCACCGTTTTGAGAAATCAAAGTTAATATTAATTGACCAATTGAATCATGTAACAAATATACATTGTTTTCGTTATCTTCTTTTATATATTTGTATGATATCAGATGATTAATCGCATTTTTAAATTCGTAATATGAACAAATGTTGTTGAATATATGCCCATATACACTCATAACACATTTGAATAAAAAAGATTCTGATACTTTTTTATTTAAAATAGAGAGAATATTTAAAATAACAGAGTAAATTGTTTTTTCGAAATATACTTCTGATATGTATTCGGTTGAAAAATAGTCACAGTCGTTATCTGTGTTTTTATACTTTTTTGAATTAAGAAGTTTTCGTAACCGATTATCAGAAAAATGTAATGTGTGCTCTAATTCTAAGGGGTTTCCATCCGTTAACTGATATATCCTTGAAGTGTGTTCTATCAAAAAAATTCTTGAAGTATTAGCAATAACATCACTCGTTGTGTCAAAATCAAAATTTTCTAAATATATAATTTCCAAATCTTTATATAATGCTGAAATCGTTTTATATATATTAATATAATTTTGCTCTTCTGTAATTTCTAACGAAGCTCTATCATTTATCGTTAAAAACAGAGAAATTGTAATAGGATGTTTGGTTTTGCTGTTTTTCTTAATAAGACACTCTATTACTTTTAACGATGATGTATCCAACCATTGAGCATCGTCTATACAGAAAATTATATTTTGTGTTTTGTATACTTTTTGTAGAAACATTAATATCATGTCTGAAAAAAGGTCAATAAGTTGGTATGTAACAAGCCTGTCCGATATTTTTCCTTGTACAGTTGTAATGTTTTTATACTTAGTTTCAATCAAGTTTGAAACAGCTTTCAAATACTTTATTTGTGGCATAATTAAACAACACGCATCAAAAAAAGATATGTGTTCCAAACTATCAAAATAATCTTGTATAAAAATTTCAAATTTTCTAGGATCTTCTTTTTGCATTTCAAATATAAGAGCAACAATATATTCAAAAGAACTCAGTTCAGAGCCTTTTTCACATTTGTAGTATATAGTATCGTCTGCTTTAAAAGTAAAAAAATTAAGATTTGGATGTTGCTCATTAATATACTCCAAAAATCTAGTTTTTCCAACACCAAGTATTCCCTCAATCCATATTGCAGACGGATTGTCTAAGAATATGTTGTCAATTATTGGTTGAATACTCTTACAAGCTTCATCTCTATCAAAAAATTTATTCATATAATTACTCCTCAAGAAGTGATAACAATGAAATTAACCCACTATTTCTCAGATATTAATAATGATAAGAACAACGAACCATTTCTGAATATTACTGATTGTGATGAGAAAACACAAGAAAATATATCTAAAATACTTGCCAAAAAACACGGACGAGCATTACAGCGTTTTAAAAACTATGAAACATATTATTTAAAACGCAAAGAAACCGAAGACTGGTTAAGGAATAGATACGAAATGCTTTTCGGTTTTCCCCCAAAAGAAAATCCATTTTATTTCGTATTAGGCGAATGTAAAACTCTATTTAAGGATTTTGGTGACGGTGTTGGTGTTCTTCAGATTGAATTAGATACAATAGACATACAAGATATAACATTAACGCTTGGAGATAGTATGGGAGTGTATTTTAATAGTCCAAACAAAAAACTCTATACAATATCAGAATTTCTTTCGATGAATCCAGAAATTATTAATAATGAATTCACTTTTTTACAAGATTTTCATAGATATATTGAAGTTCAACATTGGAATAAAAGTAAAATAGAAAAAAGCAATATAACAATTAGTTATCCTTTATTTCTCTATATACAAGTATTATACTCCACTTCCGCCTCATTTGCAATATAGCCTGCAAAAAAGCATAAAAACACGGCAAAAATGTCGTTTTTCTAAAACTATTGACAATCACAGAAGTTTAGCATTTAATGTTGTTCTTTCTTTCTTTTTTGGATACATTTGCATTTGAAAAAATGTTGATATTCATTATATACAAGAACTTTTATAACATAGCTAAATCACTGCAACCCAAATTTGCACACATAAGTTTGAATGCAGAAAAAAGATGCTTTAAAAAAGCAACCGGGAAATAAGATGAAAATCAATTTTTATACACATAAAAGCGACAGCTGATCACTTGAGATGGCTGTCGCTTTTGCAGGATAATATCTAATTATCTTAAAAATTTTAGGAGTAAAAAATATGGCCAAAATTTTATTTTTAGCACAGTTTGCACCGACAAATGGAGAGTTTATTCAAACTAGTACACCTGAAGAAGAGTTTTATGCACAAACTTATCATATTCCAATTTATAACTTTCTTGTTAATAATAATTATGATTTTGTTTCAAGTAATGATGTAAACGAATTAATAATAAATCATGACAAATATGATTTAGTGTGGTCTGTATATAATAGACTTGGCTTCAGAAATAGTGAAGTTTTTGTACAATCTCTTTGCGAATATTATGGAATTACATATATTGGAGCTGCTCCAAACATTCGAGCTTTGATTGAAGATAAGAGTATGTCAAAGCAATTAGCTGAACATATAAATGTTCCAACTGCAAAATGGGTTGTGGCTTCTCCTAAATATCCTCTTTGTAAAATCGCACCCTTTCCCGGTCCGTATTTTGTAAAGCCTCGATTCGGAAGTGCATCATTGGGAATTGATGAATCTTGTTTGTGCGAAAACTGGGAAAATGTGTTAGATAAGGCAAATGAATTTTTTTCATTGAACACTGAAATTATTGTAGAAGAATACATCAACGGCGTATATTATGGTGTGCCAATTATGAATTCATATAAAAACGATGAACCGATTGTTGCTATTCCTCATTTTCAAACATCAACAAAAAAAGGTCACATAATTACAAATGCACAAAAACGTTTTACCGATGGTGGCATGTCAAGATTTATAAGTGAAAGTGAAAGTTTGAACAAGGTTCTTATCCATTTTGCAAAGTCTTATTTTAAGGAAGCACAACCCTGCGATTATGCCAGACTTGACTTTATTGTTGAAGAAAGCACAGGTATTCCTTACTTCTTAGAGTTAAATGCCCTTATGAATCTAGGTCAACGAGGTGGTTTTGTTGCTAGTTTTCTAAAAAGCGGCTTCAATTCTTATGAAGAAATTATCAAGCATATTCTTGATTTGGGTTTGTCCAAGTTAACTTAACAGCTCCCCAAAAGGAAAATATCTATAAAAAATATAACCTGGGAGACAGAGTTCGTCAATCATCTTGATGTCGAACTCTGTTTTGCTTTTTTGAAAACTATAATATTTTTCGCATAAACTTTTTGCATACTCAACATTTCCTCTAAGAGGTTTATCAGTGATTTCTTTTAAGCATTCTTTTGGAAAAATCCCATTTGCATACTCAACTAAAGCTCTATTTATTACATAAAATTGTTTAGTGCGAGGAACACTAGAATTAAGAACAATAACTTCTATGTTATCTAATGTGTGAAGTGCTAATATTGGATCAAACTTCAAATAATATAATGCTAAATTCACTTGAGCATATATGTAAGGTGTTTCTGTAGTTCCTGTAGAAAAAGGAATGCTTAAAAAATAAGCAGAAGGATCTTCATCGGTATACTTCATTAAGTATATGCCATAATTGTTATTTAAATATAGATATGTTGGGTCGTTATAGTCAAGAATTTTTTTGCTTCCTTTGCGATTTGAAGCAAACGGCATTTAGCTCGCTCATTCATACCATTACGCATCAAAAAACAAATATAATTGGAAATAGTTCTGTTATAATTAATGGGATCTTTTGCTGAAAATACTGACAAGCATTTTTCATAGTTATACATCGCTGATGTTATATCATCCATATAATATGAAACATTGCGTAATAAATAATAATAGTTTTTGCAACGAACAAAGTTTAAATAATAATATTTGTGATTTTTATCAAATACACATTTATATTTTTGTGAATTATCTGTATTTAGATAAGCAACAAATAAAACTGCAACTAAAAGACACTTTTTTTCAAAATCTTCAATACTGTCAACAAGAGTTTCAAGCTGTTGTACATAGTTATCAGTATGTAACCTTTCGCAAATTAGAGCTTGTGCTATTCTATAATTCAGTTCATTAGAATATTCATTATGAGCTTTTAGTAGCCTATAGGGTTTATCATAAACCCCATGGTCATAATATATGCCAGCAACAAAAACAAGTTCTTTAAAGCTATCAAAGTAATTTAGTTTGTCCAAAAATAATAATGAATACTGTTTCTTTTTGTAAAGTTGATGGGCATGAGCCAAAATGTATTCTTTAGCGTGAGTATAATCATGTTCGAGATGAGAAATTGCAAACTCTAGGAGTGAGGGACTTAATGAATCTATTTGCATATCCATAGATTGTATTGTTGCAGCGACTATACTTTGTTTTTCCACAAAACTAATTTGATTAATACTATTTATTGATAACTGTTTGTTTATAGTATATACTGGCTCCTGTGTTATGCCACTAAAATCCATTTTTAGTGCACCAAGTTCTTGAGCATAATTACACCTTGCTTTAAGTTCAGAATCAGTTAACTCCATACTCTTGATGTTTTGCATTCGTAAAATAGGAAACAAAACAGACTCAGGGACCGAACTTCCTACTACCACTAACACTTTAAGCAGATAATGCAACTTATCATCTATAGCATCTATGCTAATAGGTAAGCCTAAAATATCAGCCATTATAATATGAATATTTCTATCTACTTTTTCATAATAGTCAAGTTTCGTTGGAACAAAATCAGCTCCGTAGCATTTATATAATGCCTTAATCAATTTGTTATCTGGTCGTTCAAATTCCCTCGCTATTTTATATATCGATTCTTGAGAAAAATCTGAAGAACTTGAATTTTTTGAAATGAATTCAATTTCACTAGAAAGAGTTTCCGTATTAAATGGTAGCAGTATTCTAACACGAAAACGTTTTATTAAGATATGCAAATAGGAATACTCATCTGATGTTAGTTTTTGTGGATTGTCAATTAGAAGAATAATATCCTTCTTTTTTTTATCTTTTAATTTTGTAAAAAAGTTAATAACAGCCTTTTCTGTTTTAAAGTCACATATATGTTCTTGATCTACATCAATAGTTTCTTTAATTGATGTAATTAATGCATTAGCAATTGTTCCAATATTTGGGAAAGTGGGTATTGCATCGAGTGCATATAAGCAGGATGTTATTACATTAAAAACAACATCACCACTATCTCGTTTTTTTAATAGTTTTGTTGCTTTATTTTGTTCTATCGAATCATCTTTTGAAAATAAAACTGTTTGACCAATAATTTGTTCAGAAATTGTAGTTTGGGCCTCTCCATCTATATAAAAACATACAGATTCTTCGTCCCATAATAACCTCATTACATGTTTTAAGAAATGAGTAAGTCCGCTATTCGTTTGACAATGAAACAGAACAATATGGTTTTCTTTTAAAGCATCAATTACAGTATTAGTTTCGTCATCTCTACACACAAATCTAAAAGAATTCATTTCGCTTCTCCACAACTATAATAAAAACAAGATAATTAGATATTATCCTTTATTTATTATACAAAAAACTGTTATATATTTCAATACTAATTATATTTTTGTACTTACCTTTTTGTACTTAAATATTGCAAAAACGCAATCTGTGACACAAACCTAAGATATAAGCTAATTTATTGATTTTTGAAGGAGGATATTGTATAATTTAACTGCAAAAAAAGTATTGCATTTATCTTTGATAAATTTTGAAACAGTGTAGGTGAACGAATGAAACTCTCTAAACATCAGAAAAAGATAGTAGATGCCATTATAAATGGAACGGTTTATGACATTCCAAGCTATCTAAAAACCTTTCAAAAGTGGCATATATGTAAATATAACCTCACACGTCCTACTGAAAAGTTTGAGCAAGAAGAAGGCGGGAAACAATATAAGGTTATTGTTGATAGAGAAAAGGCTTATGTTAAAAGCACCATACCTATGAATATGGGGATAATGGGTACACATAATTTTGAACATGAGTTCCTGAAAAAAGCAGAGGATATCCCCGATGATGCTTGGGAATATCGTGGAGCTGAGTTAGTTCGAGATATCAAACCCATAGAAATTGAATATTGTGGTGAAAAATTTAGTTTTGATTTTATGGAAACAGGCGTGAATGTTGCTGACAACTTTGATGATGTTGTTGAATTTATGAGCTTATGGGCATATCTTCGTCAAGAATCGCTTGTATTAGAGGTTCCTAAAGATGTTACATCTGATGATATTGGCATTTTGTTTGAATTGAAGAAAAAAGCACCTGAAAAAGATAAACCTTTTATTATTCACAAAGATACACTTTCCGAGTCTTCTACTAATCCAATCGAACGAATTATTATTGATTCTAGTGAATTTTATCCTAGTCCTCCAATGTTTCAACTTTCTTCTTATATGGATGAAGAATGGATACTGAATAACGAGTATAAGAAAACTTGTGAAGAATACATAGGTAGAAAAATACTTCCTACTGAAAAATTAAGAGTATTTGCAAAACAACTATACACTACTTCTAATGAATGGCAATATCGTATTCCGCTGATTATTTCTGTTATTGCTTTAATAGTTTCTTTTTTACCAATTATCCAAGCACTATTACCATCTAATGAACCTGATTATCTCAGTCAAATAAATCAAAAGGTTGAAAAAATTGAAACATTGATAGAAACTGATGTTTCTGATGATTCTGATTTGGATGTTATCCAAAAGAAACTTACAGAAATCTTGAAAACTATAACAGAAATTAATTCTTCTGAAAAAAGCGAAGAAACCACAGAAAAAACGGAGTAGAAAATAGTGGTTAGTTTAAATTTTTCCGCTATAAGATAACAATAGCAAAATTGTTGTTAGACAAGCTGCTTTATTTGGAATCAACATACGGTCCATCAAACAATTTCTATGAATCTTTTGAGGTTTATGCTGGCGGTCGATTTGAGTATTTTGGATTAAGTAAATAATGGATAAATTATTCAGAACTGCGAAATTGGTGTGAAACGATATTGAGATATTTGTATTTTTGCTTTTTTAGAAACATAAAGAGAAAAACGAAAAACACAAATAACACCATAATAAATAAAAGTAACGATGCTTTGAGATTAATTGAACAACTTAAATCATTCGAAACATTACTTAGTGCTTTTAGTTTTGATTTTGGGCCGTGATAACATTGTTTATAATAACTATGTTTTTCATTACAAACTTTTTTAAATTCGTCTTAAGCGACTGTGGGGAACATTGTTGAGTACTGTAAGTGTTTCTGTCTTGCTGATGCACACACGCTATTGCGTAAATATAGAGATGATGTTTATACCTTGTAACTTATGATGTAAATATCAAACTGCAAATTAGCAGAAATACAAATAAAATGGAAGCCAATATTGAACAGTGGTGCAAAAACAACTTGAGTAATTTAAATATCAGTGAAGTGTTGTTAACGATTGGTACATCCGTCAATTTGAAAGAGGCTGTTTGCAAATACGAATTGCAAACTAGTTTCGATAAAATAGGTAAAAACCTAAACAATTATACTCATGGTAACGGATATTCTTTTTATAATACCCGGGCTTGGTTACTCAATGAAAATGATATAGAAAATCAAATGAATAATATCGTATGTACTGCGAAACATATCACTATTACATTTTTATTTCTTTTAGTTTTATGTACTCCACAATATGTAATGTCTACTGACTATATTAATTATCTTGAGTTTGGTCAAACTCCTCCGTACGGTTCACAGTATTGGGTGGCACCTTTTATTGTGAAGTTTTTCAAAAATAATATAGAGATGATAGATGAGAATTACTATGATTACTTAAAAGATAATACAAGTATGGCGTTGTAACAAGGTGTTGAAAGGATGTTTATGTGGAAAGACCAAGTTATATAGATTGGATTGTTGAAGAAACAGGTATCACAATTAAGGAAGGGATTCCAATAAAATGTTACAAGATTGATTATAAAGAAGATGAAGCGATTTTTGATGAGTGGGCCTTACATATTAGACGCAATTATATAGAAGACGAGGATTTACTCATAGATGCTGAAATAAATGGGATGAGTGTGGAGCAATACTTACGTGAATATGTAATTCCACAAAGAGATGAAACTCTAGGTCCGACAGTTCGCTCAGGTGACATAACAGAAATAATAGTTTGTGATTTGTTAGAGTTTATATTTAATTATTCTGTACCTAGATATAAGCAAAAGAATCGCTCAGGAAAAAACAATTCCGAGCACGGCACAGATGTTATTGGATATAAATTTTTCGATAAAAGTAAAAAGCCAACCGAAAAGGATGAACTTATTGCTACAGAGGTAAAAGCGGTATTAACAAGAAGTGATTATTCTCCGCTCGAAAAAGCTATTGCTGAATCAAAAAAAGATGAACAGCGACTTGCTAGAACTATAGATTATTGTCGCAAACGATTAAAAGAACTTGGGAATATTGAGCAGTCTAGTGAGGTGGCTAGATTTCTATTAAAACCTGATAACAATTATAAACTTACTTATGCTGCTGCAGGTTTCAGTAGTCGTCAAACGGTAGAACAGGAAATTGAATTAAGTGCTTCGGGCGAAGATCTGCAAATCAGTAGTAAGCAGAAGATATTTTATATTCATGGTAAAACGCTAATGGAGCTTGCACATAAAATTTACGAGAGGTGCAAAAAATGATTTTCGGAACACGTTCTAATTATATGATGAAATACCAAAAAGCTAAAGCAAAATTGGTAGAATACAATACACCATTGGAAGAATACCCGCACTTTGCGTTAAATTCGAATGAACTATCTTTGCCAACAACTTATGTGGTTTCTAAATATGCTGAAGCAATAATTGAAAATAATAAAGCCGACATAAGTGAATTTGAGCCGTTGTTAAGTCAGTCGGCACAATATTATGATGCAGCATTCAACTCAAAAGACAGACAAAACTACGATGTTGATTTTTTATTATCTGGAGCATCGGCATATTTTTTATCAAATAATTTTGGAAGTTCAAAAGTTTTAATTGTAAAGTTGCTTTCTACATTTAATGATAAAAATAAAACGCCTCAATTATTACTGTTGAGCATATATTCATATTTACTGTTACAAAAACAATTATCGTACATCAAAATTACTGATACTTTTTCAAAAATAAATAATGCATTTCTTGATTGCTTTGAAAAGGGAGCAAATGCTTCAGTACTAAAAGCTCACTTAACTGACTATCGGAACGAAATTTATAATAAAGATGATCCTGATGAGGTCTTTTTTGTTGATATAATTATAGCGTCAATTTACAAAGCGATAGAAAACTCATCATGGGTGTTGTTACCGAAGTATTCAGACGTTCCTATAGAGGAATGGGGAAATTATCTTAAAACAAAGTCTTCTCTGAAAATGCTTTGGCCGGCACAGCGACTTGTTGCTGAAAAAGGTATTTTGCGCGGAGAAAATGCAATTGTCCAGTTGCCTACAGGTGTAGGCAAGACCAAAAGTATAGAATTAATAATACGTACAGCTTTTCTTGCAGAAAGAGCTGATACCGCAATGGTTATAGCACCGTTAAGAGCACTTTGTAATGAGATAACAAACGATATGCATAAAGCTTTCAGAGATGTTGCATCTGTAAATCAGTTCTCCGATGTTTTGCAAAATGATTTTTTGGCACTGTTTGGAGCTAATACTACCAAGCAGATTCTTATCTGTACCCCTGAAAAACTTAGCTATATTATGCATCATCAGCCAGAAATATTAGATGTAATTGATTTGTTTCTATTTGATGAAGGTCATATGTTTGATGATGCTGGTAGAGGTGTTACATATGAGTTGCTCGTTACTCATATTCGTAATGAGCTGACAGATAATCAACAGGTTGTCTTGCTTTCTGCTGTATTGCCTAATGCCAATGAAATAAAAGAATGGCTATTCCGAGAAGATGGTGTGTTAGCTTCTGACCCTAATATTTTATCAACACCAAAATCAATTGGATTTGTTTCTGAACAAAGTGATATTCATTTTTATACTGACGATCCATACAATGAAGATTATTATATTCCTAGGATCTTACAAGTCTGCGAATTAAAAAAACATCCAAGGGAACGAAATCCCCGGTTCTTTCCAGATTTAAGTTCATCCTATGATATTGCAATATATAACGCTATGAAATTATGTCATAACGGTGGTGTTGCAATATACATAGGACAACAACGCTCTATGAAAACTATATTTAACAGATTGATAGAATTAAAAGAAAGAGGCTTGGATTTATCTGTTTTTAGAAATACAGCAAACAAAGAAGAACTCAGCAAGATAAAAAAGCACATAGAAGAGTATTATGGGTCAGAACACTACTACACAAAAGCTTGTGCATTTGGGATATTGCCTCATTCATCTAACATTCCTAACGGTATAAAAATAGCTGTGGAAAATGCGGTTAAAAATGGCTACGTTTCCTGTGTTGTTTGTACATCTACACTTGCACAAGGAGTTAATATACCAATTAAATATTTATTGGTTACAAGTGTACATGTTGGTCAGGAACTAATAAAAGTTCGTAATTTCCAAAATCTTATAGGAAGAACGGCAAGATCAGGAATCTATACTGAGGGTAGCGTTATAATAACTGATCCTAAAATTTATGACAAACAAGGAACATATCGCGGAAAATATGTTTGGCGAGACTGCGTTTCGTTATTTGATTCCAAGTCTTCTGAGAAATGTAGTAGTTCTATTTTGTCATTAGTTAAAAATCTTGTCGTCGATTATGAAACGGTTTATAGAGGAGAAGGTATTGCAAAATATATTTTAGATAACTTTGAGAATTCCAATTGTTTTGTTGATTTAGCAAAAAAAATTAATAAAGCATATTTAATAAATAAACCATCAAGAACACAAAATAATATTTTTAGCGAAATGCTTTTCAAACAAGAAATACTGTCTCAAATTGAAAATTATTTATGCTTGGCTTTTGCGTACAATTACACCGAACAAACAAATCAAGAGACAGCTTTAAACATTTGTCAAAATACTTTGGCATATGCTTTGGCTTCAGGGACAGAAAAAGAACTATTAAAGCAATTTTTTATTAAGATAGAAGAAAAATTACAAAATTATACAACTGAACAACTTCGTAATTATTCTTATGGAATGTTGGGAGTTGATCTATCATTAAAAATTGAAGAATGGATCATCGAAAAGGAACTCATAGAAAAAGTGTTTTCTGAAGAGGATTTGCTTTCTTTGATAGTAGATTTCTTCCTGCAAAATGAAACCTGCAAATCGAAAGAAAATCTGTATAAAATATGTTGTTTATGGATAAATGGTAAGACGCCAATCGAAATCAGCACAGAAACAGATTGCGATATTTCCGATATTGATGATGTTTGTAATAAAATAATCTCATATCGCTTAAACATACTAATCGGAAATATTTGTGATTTAATAAACATTCCAGAAGACGATGATACGAAAGCCAATCCTTATACAGCCTTAAATATCTTGCAAAACAAGATAAAATATGGAGTATCTTCGCAAACAGCGATTTCTATTTGTGAGAAAATTTTTAATGATAGAGTCTTGGCGGAATCAATTTCCAAAATTGTACAATCAAATACAGTTGATACGGACAATATACTCTCTGTTATAAAAGATTATGAGGATGATGTATTTACTTTATTAAATAAATACCCTGAATATTTTAATGATAGATTGAATTATTTGTTGAGATGATTATATCGGTAAGGCGTTGCAGACATGTGATGCTTATAAAATTACGAATGAAAAGCTTTATTGGTACAGAATTAACATGCTATCAATCACTTACATGTTGATGGTCTGCTAATATCCTGCTAATATCGGGATGAAATATTAGCAGAAATCAGAAGTTATCAGAAGTGACTACACTGACATAAAAACAGTCGCCAAGCCTTGGTTTATAAGGGATTGTGAGGCTTTTTAAGTGATTAAAAGTGACCGCAAAAATACCCTTACGGGCGGTCTCCACGGCGAAAGCTTTTTCTATGACATTTAAAATTACAAATAAGATTAGCAAACAAATACCTGAAAGAGGTTGGACAAACAGTTTGATAAAATCAACAATAAAAAATAAGCAATCGTGCTGATTGTCGAAAGTGCGATAACTAACATATCTTCTAGTATTGCATCAAGTAAAACTAAAACTCTTTTAAATACTAAAGCAAAATTACCAACAGGAAAAGTATATCAATTGGCATATATAAATAATAAAGATAAGCTTGTCAAACTTCCAACAAAATACAGTTTTGTTGATGCATTAAAGCTGTTGGGATTTTCTTCGGCTAAAAAATCTTTAAATCAAACTTTTAAATATAATAAGGGAAATAGCTCAGATGCTCAAAGAAAATTAGAAAACTACTCAAAGGATTGGGACATATATACACATGATCAATCTCATGCTCGAGCATTAGCAAGTGTTTGCGGTGCAAATGAAAGTCCCGAGGTACATAGCAGCGGAAGATATGGGCACTATCGTGATGCTACGCATACTTTTCGTGTATGGTATGGCGGTGTCATTACATATTGAAAGGTTGAATGTCGGATGGCAATTATTGAATTAAGAGAATTAAAACATTATATAGGATGTAACCAGTATGATAAATTCATTTATAATATTATTTCTAATGAAATAAATAATATAGATGATATTGTTTTAATGCTATCTGTTACTGAAAACGAATTTCTTGACAACTATTTTTATTATAATTATATTCCTCTTCCCAGTCTTAATATCTTAGATGCGTTTAATCACTTTATAATCTCGTTGAACAATAAAAAAGTGTTGGATCATTTTAAAGATATGGATAAAAAAGACAATTTAAATTATTGGCTTGAATTTGATAGTGTGTTTTATGTCGGAACAGAACATCGTTTATGGAATGAGTATTATGATAATTATATAGAGAAGAAAGCAGTCGATTGGTGCAACGAATATGGAATTCGTTATCGTTAGATTTTCCAATCCAGTTAATTAGCAATTATCATAAAACGGCGTTACCACAAAGTTCTATCTTGACGGAACAAATATCATTGAGCAGACAGACGATACAACAACACTTTATTTCTTCTATGATTCGCTCGGAGAAATTGTCGGATTTAAATACAATGGTAACAACTACATTTATGTCAAGAATTCAATGGATGACATTGTTGGTATTTCTGATTCTTCCGGTAACCTCGTTGCAAGTTATACTTATGATGCTTGGGGTAAGGTAACATCTGTTACAGGCTCAAACACAACAGCTTGTGAAATTAATCCTTTCAAATATTGCAGTTATTGCTATGACAGCGGTATCAGTAATATTATCTCCATTCAAGATATTACAATCACGAAATCTCAAGATTGATTGTAAGAACCAAAAAAGCCTTACTTTTTTTACGAAAGTAAGGCTTTTTTATGCGTTGATTAATTGCGTTATTTCTTATTTTAAATAGGAGTTACTGCTTTTTCTCGTGCATTGCTTTGACAAAAAGTAATACATTTTCTATATCGTTTTCATCACATGATTTTAGGTGTTCACATATTTGTTCTATTTTACTATCGTTTTCTTCACTTGTGTTATCAATACCCAATAAAAAGTAGTCTGGAGTTTTTCCGAGAGCTAAAGACCATTTGACAAATTTATCTAAGCGAGTGCAATTATGCCCGCTTTCAAATCTGGACATTTGCTTATCAGATAAATAGTCGTCATCAGTCTGGTTACAGTTTTTATTTAAGATTTCAACTAATTCCGACTGTGTATAACCAAGCGCCTTCCGTCTGCGTTTTAATCTTTCTCCAACCTCTTTAATGAATAGTTGATAACTCATAATATCACCTCTAATATACTTTATCAATTATCAAACCAATTCAAAACGATTATGCGGGTAGAAAAAACAGACTCCACATCACGATTGAGCAAATTCAAA
>OGXM01000391.1_pt1 | contig 29496 bp, 20 predicted proteins | sample 1576271 | NCBI WGS metagenome assembly OGXM01 (sample SAMEA3541579, study PRJEB24748) | human gut metagenome | biome: human gut; feature: human-associated habitat; material: faeces | place: China | collected 2012 | reverse complement strand
GCCTGAAGGCGCGCGAAGCAAAAACGGAATGAAATCCATTACCGAAATTATTATGGAAGCCTGTAAGGAAAAAATGGAGAGGGACCGTAAGCGCGGAATCAAAAACCGGCCGGTCCGTGCCATGGTTGTTGGAATTCCAAATGTCGGAAAATCCACATTTATCAATTCGTATGCGGGAAAAGCGTGTGCAAAGACCGGAAACAAGCCGGGTGTAACGAAGGGAAAACAGTGGATACGTCTGAGCAAAAGTGTAGAGCTTTTGGATACTCCGGGAATTCTCTGGCCGAAATTTGAGGATCAGAAAGTTGGACTTCGTCTGGCGCTGATCGGTTCCATCCGGGATGAGATCTTAAATACGGATGAACTTGCGGTAGAGCTGATCCGTTTCCTGAAAACACAGTATCCGGGAATCCTGACAGAACGTTATGAAGTCGAAGAAACACAAAAGGAGACCGAACTTTTATGCGGGATTGCAGAAAACAGGAAATGTATCACGAAAGGCGGGGAACTTGATTACAGCAAAGCGGCAGCACTTCTGATTGACGAATTCCGGAGCGGAAAACTCGGAAAAGTTACGCTGGAGTGGCCAAAGGAGCAGGAAAATGGCTGAAAAAATTGATGCGATTAAAGAGGAACTGACAGCAACACCGACGGAAGCACTGGAGGCGTTTGTGGAAAAATATGCGTCGGATTCCCGCACCGGTGTGCAGAAACTGGTGGATACCGCAAAAAAACGCGTGGATAAGCTACAGAAGGAAATGATCCGTACGGAAAATTTAAAGAAATATGAAAAAGAGTACGATACATATACATATATCTGTGGGATCGATGAGGTAGGACGGGGACCGCTTGCGGGACCGGTCGTGGCAGGAGCTGTGATTCTGCCGAAGGATTGTGATATATTATATATTAATGATTCCAAAAAACTTTCAGCGGCAAAAAGAGAAGAACTGTATGATATCATCATGGAGCAGGCAGTGGCAACCGGACTGGGCACGATCGGTCCGGACAGGATTGATGAGATCAATATTCTGCAGGCAACATATGAGGCAATGCGGCAGGCGATTGCACAGTTATCTCCGCAGCCGGATCTGCTGCTTAATGATGCAGTGACGATTCCGAAAGTGGCAATTCCGCAGGTACCGATTATCAAGGGAGATGCAAAGAGCATTTCCATCGGTGCGGCATCGATCATTGCCAAGGTGACCAGGGACCGGATGATGGTATACTATGATTCGATTTATCCGGAGTATGGTTTTGCTTCCAATAAAGGATATGGAAGCGCGGAACATATTGCAGCACTCAAAAAGTATGGACCGACACCGATTCACAGAAGAACCTTTATTAAGAATTTTGTATCATAAGATAATTATTCAAAATCACAAAGGGGGCTGTTCGGATGCAGATTTCAGATTTGGTAAAACAGTATCATCAGGCGATCTCATCAGGTGCGGAGACGCTGACCGGGACGAAAGGTGTGGAAAATCTTGTGGCCTCTCTGCGGTCTCTGACAAAAGGAAATATTTTTGAGGGGACGGTCACTTCCGTTAAAAATGGCCGCGTGACGCTTTCTCTTTCCGGAGGGCAGCAGGTGATGGCACGGCTGGACGGAAAGATTTCCCTTATGGAAGGGGAATCCATGTTTTTCCAGGTAAAGTCCAACGATGGCACGCAGATTGCCATCCGGCCGTTTGCAATTGACGGGGCAGGCGCAAATTATACGCTGATGCAGGCGCTTTCCGCAGCGGGACTTTCCGCACAGCCGGAGTATTTGTCCATGGTTGACCGGATGATGGAAGAACAGATGCCGATTGACCGGGAGAGTCTGCAGCAGATGGCACGGCTGGTCAATGCAAATCCGCGGATTGATGTACAGACGCTGGTACAGATGCAAAAGCTTGGAATACCGATTACTGTAGAAAATGCCTCCCAGTTTGAAAATTATATGAATGACAGTCAGGCGATTACACGGGAACTGGATGCACTGATTGAGCAGTTTCCACAGAGTCTGACCGGAACAGAAGGCGCACCAGTAAAGACAGAGACCATGCGTCAGCTTGGAAATGAGTTGTTGCAGATTCTGACAGACGGGCTGGAAGAAGTACCGCAGCAGATACAAAGTCCGGAACCGGATATGGCATACAACCTGGATGGTCTGAATTATGAAAGCGTGCAGACAGATACCGCAGAAACGCAGATGCAGACGGAAGCTGCACCGGAGACTGCCACGGAAACCGTGCAGGAACATCCGGAAATTTTGTCGCAGCAGGAAGGTCAGGCTGCAGCGGAGGAGAAAGGCGTGGCCGGACAGCAGGAAGCCGAAACGATGGAAACTGTTTCCGGAAAAACAACTTATACCGGGCAGATGTCGCAGACTCCACATACACTGGGAGCTGTACTTTCACAGGAACAGCTGCAGCATTTAAACCGGATGATCGGAGATATTCTCGGAAAGCCGCATATAACGCAAATAGCGGTACGGTAGAAGTGTTAAAGGATCTGCAGCAGCTGTGCAAAGATCCGCTGCCGTTGGAGAGGGAACATCTCGGAAAGCTGTTTTCTTCCAGGGAATTCCAGAAACTTGTCCGGGATACGGCAGAACAGCAGTGGATGGTCAAACCGGGGGATCTCAAAGAGGGCGATTATGTGGGCAGACTGTATGAACGTCTGAACAGTCAGATGGAAAAAATTGAGACTGCACTCAAAAATGCGGGACAGGAGCATACTGTTTTTTCACAGATGGCAGGAGAGATCCACAGCAATGTGGAATTTATGAACCAGGTGAACCAGATGTACACATACGCACAGATTCCACTCAAAATGTCGGGGCAGCATGCAAGCGGCGAACTGTTTGTGTATACCAACAAAAAGGCACTGGCGCAGGGAGAAAAGGATCTGACTGCTTTTTTGCATCTGGATCTGGATCATCTGGGAAGTACGGATGTTTCGGTCCGGATGAGAGGACGTGAAGTAAGTACGCGTTTTTATCTGGACAATGACACTGCATATGCATTGCTGGAAAAAAATTATCCAGTGCTGGAAGCGAGGCTGGAAAAAAAGGGATATCACTGTAAGATCGACGTGGTAAATGAAGAAAAACATGTAAATTTTGTGGACGATTTTCTGAAGATGGATCAGCCGGCGGCGACACAGCTGCACCGGTATTCCTTTGATATGAGGGCATAAAATGGAAAATAATAATTTTAAACCCTTTCCTTTTGATCAGTTAAAACAAAAGAAAGAACCGGAGAAAACGGCAGTGGCGATTGCCTATGAGCCGGGCGAAAAAGCACCAAAGATACTGGCAACCGGAAAGGGGCAGGTAGCCGAAAAAATTATTGAAAAAGCAAAAGAGAGTCAGGTTCCGACTTACAAAGACAATAAACTTGCGTCTACCCTTTCCAAATTGCAGATCGGGGACATGATTCCGCCGGAGCTGTATGAGGTGGTTGCGGAGATTCTTGTTTTTGTGGATGATATGGATCGTATGAAGGCAAAGATTGATCAGGCAGGGGTTAAATAAAATTTGAATAAACGTACAATTGGAACAGAATATGAGACCATGGCAGCCCGGTATTTGTGCACACATGATTACACAATTCTTGCACGCAATTACCGGACACCATTTGGAGAGGTGGATCTTATTGCACAAAAGGACGGGGTACTTGTATACGTTGAAGTAAAATACCGGAGCAGCAATGATTACGGAGATCCGTTAGAGGCGGTAGGCCGGAGAAAGCAGCGCCAGATCTGTAAGGTTGCAAATTATCATTATGCAGGATATGCAGCAGGGCAGGAGATGGACTGCCGTTTTGATGTGATTGGAATTTATGGGGACGGAAGTATCCGGCACATCCCAAATGCATTTTATTTTCAGAGGTGACAGACATGGACAGAGAAGATTTTCAGTGGAAAAATAAAGAGCATATACTGGAACTGGAACAGTTTCAGGGCAAAAAGGGACAGGGGCTTCCGCTTTTGTATTTTCCCCTTCTTTTGGCACATACGGGCGTAAAGAACTGTTTTACCACCAGAGAGGGCGGATGCAGCACCGGAATGTTTCAGAGTCTGAATCTGAGTTTTACACGTGGAGATAATCCACAGGCAGTGACGGAAAACTACCGCAGGGTGGCAGAGGCGATGGGAGGAACGCTTTCGGATATTGTCTGTTCGGATCAGACCCATACGACAAATGTCCGGCGGACGAATGGTTACAAGGAAGAAACTTTGCAGAAGATATGGTCCGACTGGGAAAAATTCGCCTCATACGCCTTCAACAAGAGCCATGCCACCTGCTACTCATGGGTAGCCTATCAGACAGCTTTTTTGAAAGCGAACTACCCGTCCGAGTATATGGCTGCCGTCTTGAGCCGAAGTTTATCGAATATTGTGGATATCACGAAATTCATGGACGAATGTAAGGCGATGGGCATTCAGGTGCTCGGACCGGACGTGAACGAGTCGATCCTGAAGTTCAGTGTGGACAAGAATAAGAACATCCGCTTCGGTCTGGGTGCTGTGAAGGGTGTCGGCGAAGCCGCCGTGCAGAATATCATTGAAGAACGGAGGAAAAACGGTCCGTACAAAGATATCTTTGATTTTGTGGAACGTGTCAACCTGACTGCCTGCAACAAGAAAAACATCGAATCGCTGGCATTAGCCGGTGCTTTTGACAATTTCGGCATCCAGCGGGAACAGTTCTTTGCCGAAACCGGAAAAGGAGAAATATTCCTTGAAACACTGGTTCGCTATGGCAATAAGTTCCAGACAGACAAGAGCACGGCTACCAATTCCCTGTTCGGAGGAGATGCTTTTATCGCCATCGCCAAACCAGAGATTCCCAAATGTGAACGTTGGAGCGACCTCGAACGCCTAAATAAAGAAAAAGAACTGGTCGGTATCTATCTTTCCGCCCATCCGTTGGATGAATACCGTATTATACTGACATATGTATGTAATACCGGCATGGCGGAAATAAACGACAAGGAAAACCTGGTAGGCAAAGACTTGCTGTTCGGCGGTATCGTTACGGACTTTCGCGAAGGGATGACCAAAAAAGGGAATCCTTACGGCATTATCAAGATAGAAGATTTTACCGGTAGCGGCGAAATAGCATTGTTCGGTAAAGATTACGTCGATTACAGCAAATTCGGCAAGCGCGGCATGTACCTGCTGATCAAGGCGCGTGTGGAAGACCGCTACAATTCAGGTCGCCTTAGCTTGTCTATCGGGGCCATCCAATTGCTGCAGGAAGAGAAAGACCGCCTGATCGAAAAGATCAGTATCACGGTCCCGATCCACGATTTGGACGAACCGACCATAAACGAACTGTCGACCTTGATTAAAAACAATCCGGGTCAGAGCCTGTTATATTTCAAGGTGGTTGACGGCGAACATAATGTCATACAGAATTTTTTCTCACAAAACATACGGCTTAATGTCACACGCAACCTAGTCGAATTCTTGCAAACGAACGAGAATATGGATTTTAAAATTAACGGGTAGTATTTGTATGGTATAAAAGAATTTGTACTTTTGCACAAAATTCGAATATATAATTCATAATTAAAGATATGGCACTACAAATTACAGATGCAAATTTTGAAGAGTTGGTAAACTCTGGTAAGCCTATGGTCCTTGACTTCTGGGCTGAATGGTGTGGTCCTTGCCGCATGGTTGGTCCGATCATCGATGAACTGGCTACCGAATATGAAGGCCGTGTTACTATCGGCAAAATGGATGTAGACAACAACAACGACGTGGTTGCACAATTTGGCATCCGTAATATTCCGACCGTTCTTTTCTTCAAAGACGGCAAGGTAGTAGATAAACAGGTAGGTGCTGCTCCTAAAACTACATTCGTATCTAAAATAGAAGCTCTTTTATAATTTAATAGCGCGAAGCATTTCGCGTTTTCCTGGGGGGCCGGGTATTCTTTCGACAGAATATCCGGCTTCTTTCATCATACGTCTGACGACACCTTTCGCACAATAGGTTGTCAAAACACCGCCTCCGGTCATGCGGGCATACAGTCGGTTGAAGATTTCCTGATTCCACATCTCCGGCTGCTTATCGGGAGCGAACGCATCAAAATAGACCAGGTCGATCCGATCCGGCAAAGCACACGTATTACTGTCTCCTTGTATTTTATGCAGTCCAAAGAAATCCGTAACCTGGACCGCAACATTCCATTCCGCCTGATGCAAGGCTTGGAAAACATCTTTCCGTCCGGCACAGATCATTTCGCCGTAATTCAGGCTCTCGATCACGTCCATATCAAGCGGATAAAGTTCAACCGAATAGTAATGTATTTTCCGTTGATGTACCTCGGCATCCAACAAAGTCAAGAAGGCATTGAGCCCAGTACCGAAACCTATTTCCAGAACGACGATTTCTTTCCGTTCCAGATGGTGTAACCCAGCTTCAATAAAGACATGGCGCGACTCCTGCACGGCGCCGTTCACAGAATGGTAGTGTTCGTCCATTTCGGGGATAAAAAGCGTATGGCTCCCATCCGCCGTCAGTTGCAATTCCCGTTTGATATGATTCGTTGCGTTCTGCATGTATTTCTATAATATGCCTGCAAAGGTAAGTTTTTAATCCCGGTTTTTATATACCTTTGTAACCATAACAAGAATCAAAGATGACCAAAAAATTTATCTTTCTTTTACTCTTGATGTTTACGGGTTTACAAATAATGCAGGCCCAACAAACATATTCAATAAAAGGGATTGTAAAAGATGCCGCCAACGGCGAACCGGTTAGCTTCGCCAATGTGGTCATCTGGAACACGATAGAAGGGACTGTCACTGATTCGATCGGCCAATTCGAGATCACCGGAGTCTCTCCCGGAAGCTATCGCCTGCAAGCCTCCTTTATCGGTTATAAACCAACAGTTACGGCTGAATTCAGAATTTCCAACAAGGACATGTTTTTTCCGATCGAACTGGAAGAAAGTAGTGAAAGCCTGCAAGAAGTGAACATTGTCGCCTCTCCTTTCCGCAAGACGGCAGAAAGTCCGCTCGGACTGCGCGTGATCGGATTCAAAGAGATCGAGAAAAGTGCCGGAGGAAACCGGGACATATCCAGGGTCGTGCAATCTTTTCCTGGTGTGGCATCTACGGCTGCTTTCCGAAACGACCTGATGGTCAGAGGAGGAGGCCCGTCTGAGAACCGTTTCTTTCTCGATGGCGTAGAAATACCGAACATCAACCACTTCTCCACACAGGGAGCATCCGGAGGTCCTGTCGGGATCATTAACCCAGATTTCATACGCGAAGTCGATTTCTACTCTGCAGCCTATCCTGCCGCGCGTGGAAACGCTCTTAGCTCGGTTCTTGATTTCAAGTTGCAAGACGGAAACAAAGAAAAATTCTCCCTACGGGGAGTGATAGGAGCTTCGGATATCGGATTCTCTGCCAACGGACCGGCCGGCAAGAAGACGACCTACCAAGTGTCTATTCGCCGTTCATACCTTCAGTTCCTGTTCGACATGATCGGACTGCCTTTCCTGCCGACCTTCACAGACGCACAATTCAAAGTGAAACATACATTCGACCGGAAAAACGAACTGGCTATTCTGGGGTTGGGAGCCATAGACGACATGAAACTCAACACCGGTATGGAAGACATGAGTGAAAAGAACCAGTATATCTTAGCCTACCTGCCGGTGGTCAAGCAAAAGACATACACATTAGGAGCTGTTTACAAACATTACTCTGGCAAAAACATCTATTCGCTAATTGTCAGCCGGAGCCAGTTAAACAATAAGAATATCAAATACAGGGATAATGACGAAAGTTCGGAAGAGAACCTGACTCTCAATTACCGTTCGGACGAAATCGAAAATAAACTGCGCAGTGAAAATATATTCCGTTTTCCTTTCTTCCGGCTGAATGTCGGCGGAAACCTCGAATATGCGACCTACACCAATCGTACATACCAGAAACAGTTCACCACGATCCCCAGAGTGATCAACTATCACACAGATCTAGGACTTTTGAAATGGGGGCTTTATGCCACAGCCATATACGAAAGCGACAACGAGCGTTTCACCGCTTCTTTAGGAGTACGGGCGGATGCCAACGACTATTCGCCGGAGATGAACAACCTCCTGGATCAACTCTCGCCCCGTCTCTCCCTTTCCTACCGTTTGTTTGGAGCGGTTTATCTGAACGGAAACATCGGCAGATATTACGAATTGCCACCTTACACGGTTCTAGGATTCAAAGACAATCAAGGTAATTACCTGAATAAAGCCAACCACCTGACTTATATCCGAAGCGACCAGGCAGGACTCGGACTGGAGTATCGCCCTTCCTCATATCTGAAATTCTCGGCAGAAGGTTTTTACAAGAAATACGACCAATACCCGATGTCATTAGTCGATAGCATTCCACTCGCCTCTAAAGGTACGGACTACGGGGTTTTAGGAAACGAAGCGGTCAGCTCGACCGCCACAGGAAGAGCATACGGCCTCGAACTTACCGGACGGTGGTATAATTATAAAGGACTGACCTTTATCGCTTCTTACACCTATGTACGGAGCGAATTCAAGGATGGACGCGGGAGCAGAAAATACATTCCGTCAGCTTGGGACAACCGCCATCTCTTTACATTCAGCGGGACCTACGCACTGCCTAAAAACTGGGATATCGGAGCCAAACTAAGAGTTGTGGGCGGTGCGCCCTATACCCCTTACGATGTTGAAAAAAGTAGCCTGGTCGAAGCTTGGGACGCCAGCGGCAGTCTCTATTACGATTACAGCCGCTTCAACAGCGAACGGTTAAAACCTTTCACCCAACTGGATATCCGGATAGACAAGACCTTCTATCTGAAAAAGTTCATGTTGGGGGCCTATATTGACATTCAGAATATTCTGAATTCCAAATATAAAGAACAGGATGTGTATATCAAAACAGGTAAAATCCTAAATCCGGACGCACCTCTCGACCAACAACGATATGAACTAAAACCTGTAGAACGACGTACCGGGACCCTATTACCCAGCATAGGACTCATGATCGAATTTTAGAAAAGTGTTGATTTATGCAAGCTTATACCAAATAATTCCTATTTTTGCATGCGGGATTCAAAAGGAATCTATTTGGGAGTTTAGAATAATATTTACTTAATGGGCAAATCATCAGACTACAAAGTAATGTACAGATGGCTATTTTTTTTCACTGTCATATGCCTACTCTTCACATGCCGGGTCCATGCTGATGAAAATAACCCTATCCTGATCATCAGTTCTTACAATCCCGACACACGCAATACGACGCAAAATATTTCCGAATTCATGGAAGAGTATAAGAAACAGGGGGGAAACTCGCCTGTCGTAATCGAGAACATGAACTGCAAAAGCCTGCCCGAAGCTCCCCTCTGGAAGGAAAGAATGCGTAAACTGCTGAACAAATATCAGGGAGAAAACAGCCCTAACCTGATCGTTATACTCGGACAAGAAGGATGGGCCTCCTACCTTTCTCAAGATGACAGCATAATCCGAGATATTCCGATACTTTGCGGCATGGTCAGCCGAAATGCCGTCTTATTACCTGACAGTAATATAAACGTAGCGGAATGGACTCCCGAAAGTGTAAATGTAGAAGACCTGAAAAACAAGAGAAGAAACCTGGCTGGATTCGTCTACAACTATGATATCAAAGCCAATATAGAACTGGTCCGGAAATTGTATCCGAGCACCAAACATTTTGCCCTTATCACAGACAACAGCTATGGCGGTATTTCTCTCCAAGCCCTGGTAAAAAAGGAAATCGGCAAAATAAAGGGGATAGACTTCATCCCTTTGGACGGGCGTAAGAACGACATCTATAACATCATCGAGGAGATCAAGCAGTTACCCCCGCAAAGCATCATTCTTCTGGGGACCTGGCGTGTAGACGTCAATGACGGATACTATGTCGGCAACGCAACTTACACCATGATGTTGGCAAATCCCAAAGTACCGGCATTTTCACTGACTTCCATCGGACTGGGGCATTGGGCAATCGGAGGCTGTATACCCCAATACCGCTCCATAGGAAAAGATCTGGCCCGTCAGGCTCTCCACCTTTTAAAGGAACATCCTGAAAAATTGGACACAGAAACAATTCCGAACCTATATACATTCGATGCCAAGAAACTGAAAGAAAGGCACATCTCGACAAAAGAACTGCCTCCTCATTCCGTATTTATTAATACCGAGGTAGGATTATTCGTCCAATATAAATTTGAAATCCTATTGTTGGTCGCAATCGTGTTGTTACTGTTCCTGATCATGGTGCTTTACTTTTACCTGCGCACCAGCAAGCTGAAAAATAAATTACTGATCCTGATCGACAAACAGAAAGAAGACGAAATAGAACTGAGAAAAGCCAAAGACAAGGCAGAAGAATCCGACCGTTTGAAATCGGCTTTCCTGGCCAATATGAGCCACGAGATCCGTACGCCGCTGAATGCAATTGTCGGTTTCTCCAACCTGCTGACCATGGCGGAGGACGAAGAGGAACGGAATGAATATATCAATATCATCAGCAGCAACAATGAATTGCTCCTGCAACTAATCAACGATATCCTGGACGTAGCCAAAATCGAGGCCGGCACATTGGAATTTATCGACTCTGAGATAGACATCAACGCCCTATTATCCGATATCGAGCAATCGTCCCGCCTAAAAGCACCCGAAGGGGTACAGATTTCTTTTGTCGAAAAAATGCCTTATTGCATCATCATGTCGGACAAGAACCGATTGGCACAAGTCATAACGAACTTCATCAACAACGCGATCAAGTTTACGAAAGAAGGAAGCATCCGGTTCGGCTACCGGCATAAAGACGATAAACTGTTATTCTACGTCAGAGATACGGGATGTGGCATAGAACCGGAGAAGAAAGATCTTGTGTTCAACCGTTTCGTAAAGCTGAACAGCTTTGCACAAGGGACAGGCCTGGGACTTGCCATCTGCCAGATGATCGTCAAAAAAATGGGCGGTGAGATCGGTGTGGAATCCCAATTGGGGAAAGGTTCGACTTTCTGGTTCACTTTGCCGGATACCGTCATTCATCGCATTGACGTTCAGTCGATAAAAACGGCGGTAAACGAAGATGCTATAATCGACAACACGAATCCGAAAAAAGCGACGCTGCTGATCGCAGAAGACAACGAAAGCAACTACATACTGATCCGTGCGGTCCTGAAAGAATACGACCTATTGCATGCCCACGATGGTAACGAAGCCGTCCGGCTTTATCGCGAACACCGTCCCGACCTTATCCTGATGGATCTCAAGATGCCGGACATGGACGGATATGAGGCAACTGTCGAAATCAGAAAAGAAGACTCCGACATTCCTATTATTGCCGTAACCGCTTTTGCTTTTTCAGAGGATGAGCAGCGAGTAAAGCAAAACGGCTTCAACGGATATGCGGCCAAGCCGATCAAACCGGCGGAATTGAAAAAAATCATTGTCCAATATCTCTCCCTTACAACACACGCGTCTGGGGAAATTGCAAAGTGAAAGTAGTTCCTTTCTCTTCTTCTGAAATAACGGAAATACTACCGCCATGCCGGTTCATGATCTGCCGGCAAACACTCAGACCGATTCCCGAACCGCCCTGTTTAGTTGTAAAAAACGGAACAAATACCTTATCCATCGCTTCCGGCACAATGCCGTATCCGTTGTCGGAGACCGTAATCACCGGAACACCTTCACGCCTGAACGCATTCACCCGGACTTCGGGATAAGGACGTTCCTGGCATGCCTCGACTGCATTTTTCAACAGGTTTATCAACACCTGTTCAATCATGGCACGATCCGCATAAATACGCAAGTCTACCGGCCGGACAGAGAAAGAGAACGAAATAGCACCGGCAGGATACAGCCCCCTTAAATCGTCAAAAAGAGAGGAAACCGGAAACAACTGCTGCATCGGAACCGGAATACGAGTCAGTTTCCGATAATTTTCGACAAAATCCAATAACCCTTTGCTCCGACGGTGTATCGTTTGCATGGCTTGCAACATAATGCTGTAATCCCGCTCGTTCAACCCGTTGGAACTCGCACGTTCCGTCACCGTTTCCGACAAGGAAATGATAGGGGCGATAGAATTCATGATCTCATGCGTCAAGACACGGATCAGCTTTTGCCAGGCTTCTGTCTCCGCCTCCGCCACCACCACATTGTACAGACGGGTCCGAAAAGCAGATAGCGCTTCATTCATGGCACGCGTCAGGTTGGCTTCGGGCCCGTCTGTCGAAGGGATAGGAAAAGACAGATTCATATCTCCATAGTGGATGTTGGCAATCAGATGCTCCATCTTCTGAAGCATTTTCCGCTGATCCTGATAAAGGGAAAAAGCAGTTCCCAGCAAGATTATAAAACACATGACAGCCGTAAAATACAATTCCTTCAAAAGCAGAAAGGCAATTGAAAGAGATAGCCCGACCAACAACCCGATCTTCAGGAAAAGGACATATCGTTTCATAGGCCCAACTTATCCAGTTTCCGGTACAAGGCAAAACGGGTGATTCCCAGCAGCTCGGCAGCACGCGTGATATTCCCGTCCGCCCGGCGGAGGGCTCGTTCAATCGCTTCCTTTTCGAGAACGCCCAGGTTCAGTACTTCCGGCTCCCCTTTCTTTTGGGCAGGTGCAGGATGCAGCATAAAGTTTTCAGGTCTCAGCATGGGACCATCCGAAAGAATCACGGCACGCTCGATCGCATGTTGCAGTTCGCGGACATTGCCCGGCCATGCATAGCTTTGCAATTTCGTTTTCGCATCTCTGGTAAGCCCTCCTATCTTTTTCTTATACTTGCGGGCATAACAGTCCAGAAAATAATCGGCCAACAGCAAGATGTCATTTCCCCGTTCGCGGAGTGGAGGGATATGCAACTCGATCGTATTGATCCGGTACAACAAATCCTGCCGGAAAGTTCCTTCCTGTACCATCGCATGGATGTCCATATTCGTGGCAGAGATCAGCCGGACATCGATCGGCACGGAACGGGTAGCACCCAGACGGAGAATCTGCCTTTTCTCGATAGCGGTCAATAACTTCGCCTGCATCGGCAAGCTCAAATTACCGATTTCATCCAGAAACAGGGTCCCGCCGGAAGCCACTTCCATACGTCCGGGCTTATCGCGCCGTGCATCCGTGAAAGCTCCTTTTTCATATCCGAACAGTTCGCTTTCAAATAATTGTTCCGGGATACTCCCTAGATCGATACTGATAAAAACCTGGTTGCAACGGGGCGAATGATGAAAAAGAGCGCGTGCAATCAGATCCTTTCCAGTCCCGTTTTCGCCTAAAATCAGAATATTGGCATCCGTATCCTTCAGTTTGGCAATCGTGGCAAACAATTCCTGCATGACATCGCTCTCACCGATAATCTCAAAGCCGGTATCATCAGGGCTTCCTAATGCCTCGACCCGCTGTTTCAATGTATTGATTTCCGTACGGCTTTCACGCAGTTTCAAGGCTGCCGAGAGAGTAGCAAGCAGTTTTTCTTTTTCCCAGGGTTTCGGAATAAAGTCGGTAGCCCCCGCCTTTATGGCACGTACGGCCTTTTCCGTATCTGCATAGGCCGTAATAAAAAGAACCACGGCATCGGGGTCGGCGGCCTTTATCTTTTCGAGCCAAAAGAACCCCTCCTGTCCGCTGATCGCATCCCGCCGGAAATTCATATCCAATAAAATAACATCGGGCACGAATGTCGACATAAAATGCTCGATCCGTTCCGGCTGCGTCGTCACTTTTATCTGTTCCACATAAGGTTCAAGCAACAGATTCAACGCAAAGAGGACATCTTCGTTATCATCTATAATCAATATTTTCCCGTTCTTCATATTCCTGGTATTATTCTATCTCGTGTAAAAAATCATCCTTGACGTGACAAAGATATGTATTATATATACGGAATGTATGTGCGATACTGCACATAATTTGTGCGAAATAACACGTTTTTTCATACACTTACAAGCAAGCTAATAGTAACATATTAAGAATGTTTGGAATACATATAGCCTTTTCTTGCATAATAAGCATCTTCATTACAACATGTCAGTATGTAATGATTCTCTACACCCGGATGTTCGAGGCGTCAACATCCGGGTGTAGGGAGCGTCAACATCCGGGTGTAGAATGCCGGAAGATGGGCATGTTTCCGAACATTTCTGCTTGCTTTCCACTCTTTTCCTCCTTGTTTTCTGCAAAAAAGGACCTTATGTCGACGAAATAACTTGCTCACAAATACATATAGATACGCTTCCCGCTACTTTCAGAACAATACCGGTTCCCCGTTTCAATTGATACAAGTGTGACACAGGAGTGATACATGAATCCGGCATGTATCACTCCTTGTACATCATGCTTATCAATACTTACAAAGCAAAGCGTGATAGAGTGATAGAGAATCCCGCAAAACCATAAAGAGATGTCTATCGTTTCTTAATACAATTTCAGCCTGAATATACCGTGCTAATCCGCACGTAAATTGTGCGGATTAGCACCCTATCCATATCACTTCACATCACTATTTACATAAGTACCAACCTTTTACAAAAATGGCATATTATTTGCTTCATTTTTGCCATGAAACAAATAATATACATAGCAATACTATTTCTGCTCCCCTTACAGCTCCAGGCGCAGAAAACACTTACGCTGACATTGAGCGAAGCTATCGAAATGGCACGTCGGAATTCTCCTGAAGCGATTGCCGCCCGTCACGCTTTCAGGGCTTCTTACTGGAACTGGCGTTCGTTCCGGGCTAAACAGTTGCCGAGCCTGACGCTTACTTCCGATCCGAGCTTGAACCGTTCCATCCAGTCTGTCACCTTGGAAGACGGTAGCGACAAGTTTGTGCATCGGAACCAACTCTCAGTCGATGCCAGCCTCGAAATCCAACAAAATATAGCCCTTACAGGGGGAAAGGTTTTATTGAAAACCGGACTTGAAAGACTGGATATGTTTACCGACAATATCTCGTCTTACAAAAGTACTCCGGTCGTCGTAGGATATGAACAAGACTTATTCGGCTTCAATGACCTTAAATGGGAACGCCGTATCGAGCCGATCAAATACGAAGAAGCAAAAAAGACCTATATCGAAACACTCGAACTGGTAGCAGCCTATACGACCAACCGCTTTTTTAACTTGGCTACGGCACAGACCTCGCTGGAAATCGCGAACTATAATTTTGCATACGCCGACACGCTTTACCGGTATGCACAAGGACGTTACAATATCGGAACGATCACCGAAAACGAAATGCTCCAATTGGAACTCAACAAACTGACCGAACAAACAAACTGCCTCAATGCGCAAATCGAGGTCGACGATTATATCCAGTCGCTCCGCAGTTATCTGGGCATTTCCGAAAATATAAACTTGGTAGTGATTCCCGACGACAGCATCCCTCACTTCACAGTCGACGTAAACGAAGCCATGCAGCTTGCTTTCCAAAACAACCCGGATATCAGCGCTTTCGAACGCCGCCGGCTGCAAAGTGAAAGCAACGTTGCCGAAGCAAAAGCCAACCGGGGTTTTAAAGCAGCCTTATATGCACAGTTCGGTCTGACGCAAAGCAACGAAAAGCTGAAAGAATCCTACCGCGACCCGATGGACCAGCAATTGGTGACATTGGGGATACGCATACCGATATTGGACTGGGGCGTAGGTAAAGGCCGGGTGAAAGTGGCCAAAAGCAACCGCGACAAGGTTTACACCGAACTGGAACAGGAGCGGATGGATTTCGAACTGAACGTAGCCAAGATTGTCAAGCAATTCAACATACAGGCAGGAAAAGTTGCCATAGCCTATAAAACAGACCAAACGGCCCAGCGCCGTAACGATGTGGCACGCAGGCTCTACCTGTTAGGCAAATCGACGATTCTCGATCTCAATGCCGCCATAGCCGAAAAAGACAATTCTCGCCGTGCTTACATCGCGGCTTTATATAATTATTGGAATCTCTATTACGGTCTCCGCAGCCTGACCGGTTACGATTTCGAGAAGATGATCCCGATCACAGAAGACTATGAACTCCTTTTAAACAATTGACAATTCATAAATCATAAATTATAAATCATATACATGGACAAGCCCATAGCAAAGAAACCCGTTTATTACCGCTACCGCTGGCATATCGCCGGGGGAATCGCATTTATTGTTCTTCTCGTCTATGTCGGGATCGCCGCCTCTGGTGGCAGGAAACTTCGTACCGATGCAGAAAACCTGATCATCGGAGAAGCGACAAGCGACAAATTTCTGGAATATGTAGACGTCGAAGGTGTCGTGCAACCCATCCTCACCATCCAGATCAACACCCGCGAAGCCGGCAGCGTGGACAGGATCATTGCAGAGGAAGGAACTATGATGAACAAGGGAGACACGATCCTGACACTCAACAATCCCGACCTTATCCGCGCCATCGAGGACCAACAGGATGAATGGGAAAAGCAGCTGATCTCTTATCAGGAGAAAGAGATTGAGATGGAACAGAAAAGTATCGACCTGCAACAAAAGACCTTACAAACGACCTACGAACTGAACCGGCTCAAAAAAAGCTATGCACTCGACGAAGAGGAATTCAATATGGGAGTCAAAAGCAAAGCACAGCTCGAAGTGGCCCGGGACGAATTCGACTATAAAACCCGAAGCACCGCTTTGCAGTTGGAAGGTTTGCGCCATGATAGTGCAGCTACGATCTTGCGCCGGGAGTTGATGAAAAACGATCTTGAACGGGAACGTAAAAAGTTCGAACGTGCCCGGGAACGCATGGAGGACTTGGTTGTTCGTGCTCCTCTCTCCGGACAACTCAGTTTTGTGAAAGTAACTCCCGGACAACAGGTGCAAAGTACCGAAGCGATCGCCGAGATCAAAGTCCTCGATCAGTTCAAGATCCATACTTCCCTCAGCGAATACTACATCGACCGGATCACCACCGGTCTACCCGCCACCATCACCTGGCAAAACAAAAAGTACCCGCTCCGGATCACCAAAGTCGTTCCGGAAGTCAAAGACCGTAACTTCGATGTCGACCTGGTCTTTACGGAGGCAAGCCCGGAGAACGTACGCATCGGAAAAAGTTTCCGTGTCCAGATCGAACTCGGACAACCGGAAGAGGCCCTCGTCATCCCACGTGGCGACTTCTTCCAGGCCACCGGCGGCCAATGGATATACAAACTGAACGAATCCGGCACGAAAGCCCGGAAAACCCCGGTCAGCATCGGTCGCCAAAACCCGCAGCAATACGAAATAACCGGTGGCCTCCAACCGGGCGACAAGGTGATTGTCACAGGATATAGTACCTTTGGGGATGCGGAAGAACTGATTTTAAAATAATATTCGAATCATGATACTACAACATTATATCAAAATTGCATTTCGTAACTTGGCAAAATATAAAGTACAATCTGCCATCAGTATTGTCGGCTTGGCAATCGGGCTGATCTGTTTTACATACGGATGGAACTGGTACAGGTATGAAACGAACTACGACGGGTTCTATCCACAATCCGGACAAATTTACCGAATATACGGAATCGATAAACAAACGGGAAAGAAATCGGAGGAATTACCGCTTATTCTGGCACGCAAACTGAAAAAAGATTTCCCGGAAGTAATAGAGACAACGCAGATTTATTCCAAATACGGCTCGACTTTCAAATATGGAGAAACAAGGTTAGAGGATCCGGACGAGGAATTCATTGACGAACAGTATTTCAAATTCTTTCCACGTCCCGTAATTTGCGGTAAAAGGGATGATATCCTGAAAACGCTGGATGAGATAGCCGTCACCCGCTCTTTTGCCGTGAAATATTTCAAAACACCGGAGGAAGCATTAGGCAAAACCCTTGAAAACGGATATCGTAAAAGCATTACGATCGTGTCCGTCTTGGAAGATTCGCCCAACAACTCCATGATGCAAGCCGATGTTTATGAACTGGACAAATTCGACCGTGACCGGGAAAACCGGATCACGGACGAAAAACAATGGGCCTTGCTAAACACTAAAATCTATCTATTATTAGCACCCAACATTAATATAAAAGCTTTTGAGAAGAAGATCAATTCTTATATAGTCGAACATGAATATAATAAATCAATTTTGTTAAAGTTGGTTCCCCTGACAGATGTCCGTCATACATTCGGAAGTGAATTGACATTTAATCTTTCCTACATCCGGACATTCACGGTAACCGGCCTCTTATTGTTACTCTGCGTTTTCTTTAATTTCACCAATCTGCTGTTGAATCGTATCTACTTACGGAACAAAGAAATGAAATTGAGAAATGCGATCGGCGCTGATAAAAAGAACTTGGTTATCCAGTTGTTGCTGGAATTGACATTGCTTGTCGGGATCAGTTTTCTATTGGCTTCCTGCCTGTTGGAATTAACCGCTGGCGGTTTCTCACACCTCTTCGATACGACATTACAGCGAAAGTTATTATTCAGCCATCTTTGTATCATAGCAGGCATTAGCTGGCTGACACTCATGATTGTCAGTCTACCGTTATTCTTGCATTTTGTACGCGCTTCTTCTCTATTAATATCCGGAGGAATCTCTCCTACCCGGAAAAGCGGTTACCGCAAAATCAGCATGACACTCCAATTATGTATCTGCATATTCTTCCTGATGAGCACATTTATCATGTTCAGGCAAATATCTTTCATGAAACATAAAAACTTGGGATTCCAGAAAGAGGGTCTGATACAGATGGAAATGACATTCAACGACCGGGAAGGAATCAGTCGCGAGATTTCTTCATTGGCAGTCCTAAAAGGATTCACACAAGCCGGAATATTTACCATCACCCATGAACCTTATACACAAAACGAAGTCGAATGGGAAGGTAAGCCTCTGGATTTCAATCCAAACTTCCAAGTCCTGCAAGTAGGCAGCAACTTCTCGGAAGTTTTTAACATACCGATGCTGAAAGGCCGTTTCATCAATGACGGCGATCTGGCAGACAATGGAGATTGGCGAGCCTCTTGGACAAAAGCCGTCATCAATGAAGAAGCTGCTCGCATCATGGACATCGATAACCCGATCGGCAAGAAAATCAGTATTTGGAATTATACGATCATGCAAGACGGAAGCAGAGGACGTGCCGAAATGGAGATCGTCGGGATCATCCAAAACTTCCAAGCGGCCAGTTTGCGCAACCCGATCCTGCCACAAGTGATCGTAATCGACCAAAGCAAATGGAACAGTTATTTTTATTATGCCCGTACCGAACCCGGAAAAGAAAAAGCCACGATCAAAGCAATCCGGAATATATTCAAAAAACACTCTAAGTCAGGCGATCCCACTACCTGCAATGTACAGACCATAAGCCAGATACTTGATCGGCTCAGCACTTCCGAAGATGCCAGCCTGCAGCTCTTTACTTTGCTAGCCCTGTTCTGTACGCTAATCTCCATCTTCGGGCTTTATTCCATTTCATCCAGCAATATGGAACAACGAAGGAAAGAAATTGCCATACGGAAAGTGATGGGAGCCTCTGCCGGCACGATTGTCAAAATGTTTTTTATGGAATATCTGACAATTGCATTGATAGCCAACCTTCTGGCATTGCCACTCGCGTGGTTGTTCATGCAAAGTTGGTTGCAGCAATATGCCTATCGGAGCCATATCTCTGCCTGGATGTATATCGTAATCGTATTTGCCACCATCACTCTGATCATCGGAACCGTCCTCTATCAAACGATACAGGCTGCCCGGACCAATCCTGCGGAAGTGATCAAATCGGAATAATAACAAACTAAATCATTGAACCATGCTATACCATTACATCAAAATAGCTTTCCGTAATCTCTTGAAATATAAATTGCAGTCATTCATCTGTATCGTCGGGCTCGCAATCGGATTTACAAGTTTCGCGTTATCGTCGCTCTGGATACGATATGAACTGACCTACGATACGTTTAGGAAAGACGCAGACCGGATCTATTACGTCCGGATGGAATCGGAAACCGATGACCAAGGATTATCAAGCGTTACACCTTACCCGCTGGCCCGATATTTGAAAGAGACATTCCCGGAGATAGAGGAAAGTTGCAACACGAGTGCCTGGAAAACCGATTTCCTCTACAACGAGAAGAAATACGAATCTTTCGACATGGTCATGGATTCAGCTGCCGAACATATGTTCGAAATAGAACTGATCTCCGGTAGCCGGGATTTTATGATCCCGAAAAGCAACAAGATCGCGATCACGGACAAGCTTGCCAAAGAGGTCTTCGGCACAAAGGACCCATTAGGTGAAAAACTGAAAATTTGGTCTGACGATATGGAAATATGTGCCATAGTCAAAAGTCAGGACCAGCACTCGAATTTCCCGTTCGGAATACTGAAGCCGTCCCGACAAACGGAGGAATGGAACGTAGCCTATTGTCAGACTTTTATAAAGGTCCGTCCGGAAACGGATATGAGAGCTTTTAAAAAGAAACTTTACGAACATAAAATAAAGAAAGACAGAGACTCGCTGAGTCATTTCGTTCTGACGTCAATCACCGCCATGCGGTATGACCACCCCGAAGAAGAGCCAACTATCAAGTTCGAACATATCTTGCTATTCGCTCTTGCCGGAGGATTGGTAATCCTGTGCGCACTATTCAACTATCTGACCCTGTTCGTGAACCGTATACGAATACGCAGTAAAGAGATCGGGCTTCGGAAAGTGTGCGGCTCGTCTGACGGCAATCTGTTTGTCCTGTTCGCTTCCGAATACCTGCTTACGCTTTCCATCTCTCTTTTAGCCGGAATAGCCTTGATCGAAATCATACTGCCTGTATTCCAAGAATTATCGAATGTAAAAACGGATTCGTTCAGTCTCTATCTGGAAACATTCGTCTATTTCGGATTCATCACCTTACTGGCTTTCCTGTTCTCTTTATTCCCTATCTACTATTTCAGGAAGCGTTCGCTACAAAAGGCCCTTAAAGGTTCGTCTGACGGAAAAGGAAAGAACCTCTTCCCCAAAGCAAGCCTTACCTTGCAATTGATAATCAGCATCGGATTCATATTCTGTTCGTCGGTACTGATCAAGCAAATCCATCACTTGCACACCACCGATATCGGACTAAACCGGAAAGACCGGGGCGATGTCCGTATATATCCCCAAACAGACGGTTTGAAAGAAGAAATTGCCAAACTCTCCTCCATCGCCGAAGTATATCCGGATGAAAACGATCCACTATTTCCAAGCCATTCACGTTCCTACAGGTCCTTTACCGATTGGGAAGGCAAGCCGGCCTCTGTGGAAGGTCTTACGATCCAAATAATCCCATGCAACAATCGCTACTTTGAATTTTATGGTCTGCAATTGCTAAAAGGCAAGTTGCCGGAAGGAGATACCGAACGGCACATACTCCTAAACGAAGCAGCTGTAAAGGAATTGAAGATCGACAACCCGATTGGCAAAACACTTAGCCGCAAAGATCAGAAAGGATTTATCATCGACGGCATTTTCAAAGACTTTTATATCGCACCTCCTACCGTTCCGGTAAAGCCGGTTATGCTCGAGTTCAGTCCGGGAAAAAAGAATATACAGAATGATTATTCAACGACTGCCATATTCCGGCATCAGCCGGGAAGCCGCGAACTGTGCAAACAACAGGTTGAACAGTTGGCAAAGAAAATGCAACCGAACGCCGTCGACATACATGTTACTTTTATGGAAGAAGAGTATGAAAAGTTTCTGAAATCGGAAAAGGCGCTACTCAAGATGCTTGACTTCGTGACTATAGTCTGTATTTTGATCTCATTGTTCGGCGTATTCTCTCAAGTAACTCTGGACTGCGAACAGAAGAAGAAAGAAATCGCTGTCCGTAAAGTAAACGGGGCAGAAGCCTCCGATATCATGAGAATGTTTTTTGCCGGTAATCTCCGCCTGCTATGCATCGCTTCGGTTATAGCATTTCCGGCCAGTTACCTGATCATGAAATCATGGATTGAAAACTATGTGTTGCAAGCAGCAATCAGTTGGTGGCTTTATCCGGTCATCTGGGGTGTACTGGTCCTGCTGCTGACTCTTTGTACCGGTTGGCGCATACAGAAGGCAGCGAACCAGAACCCGGCAGAAGTGATCAAGTCGGAATAAGAATGTCTTTGAACAATATTTTATAACAAACAATCAGATTATGTTATCACACTATGTCAAAGTTTCTTTTCGGGAACTACTGAAATACCGAACTCAATCAATTGTCAGCATCATTGGTCTGGCCGTAGGATTTACTGCCTTCATTTTAGGAGGTTACTGGCTATGGTGGGAGACACATTTCGATAATTTCCATCCGGAAGCAGACCGCCTTTACTGCCTGACGACAGAAGGACTTGTCAAGCGTGCCAACGGAACACAATCAGATTTAGACCAGTTACATATTAACGACCGGGAAGAATTATTCAAGCTGCTCCCCGAAATCGAAGCCTCTTGTTCATTCAACCACCTCAGCTTTACATTGAAACAGGACAACGAAGCAATCAACCTGCATGGAATGGAAAGCGAACAGTCCTTCTTCGACCTTTTCCGGACAGATTTTATCGAAGGGACTCACCAAGGGGTCATTCCCGACGGCAGTTCTGTCATTTTAACGGAACGGACAGCCCACAAATTGTTCGGGACAACAAACTGTATCGGCAAGGAAGTCGTATTGGATAATAATCTTCGTCCCTCTGTAGTCGGTATTATCCGTAACTATCCGGATAATACTGATCTGCTGTTCGACTTTCTGTTGATCAGAACTCCTCAACCCAATCATGTCAAACGCATGACGACCTACGTGCGGCTCCAAAAGAATGCGAATGTGGCAAATGTACGGAACAAACTGGCGCACTATAAAAGCCATGCCGAAAACAAATGGGATCGCGAACAGGTAAAAAACTGGAAAATAAACCTGCTGACAGCCTCCGAAGTGCATCTTCGGTGCCATCCTGAATTGACAGACCGCATCCGTAACATTCATATCCTGGCTTTGGCCGGGACAATGGCTTTCCTTAGCGCTCTGATCAACCTACTTGTCCTTTTTATCGGTCAACAGCAACGGAAACAACAAAAAAACCGGACTTATCTTTGTATAGGAGCCTCAACCACAAGTATGATTACAAAAAGTTTCATCGAACTGGCACTTCCTTTGATCATCGCCTTCCTGATTTCTTTCTGTCTGATCGAGAGCATCTATCCTTACTATGAAAGCTATACGACCTGGCACCGGTATGGTATCTATGAGAACGTCAGTCGCCACCTTTCACGAACTTCACTTTTAGGCAATACGCTGTCACTCGCTGGAATCTGTATGTTGGTATTCCTTCTTATCTGTTATTATCCGATACGAAATCTTTTGGAGCATAAAATACAGAAGCCTGCTCTTTTCAAACAGGGCCTGATCATCGTTCAGATATTTATCGGTTCACTGTTCTTTATCACCTCCATCGGATTGTTCCGACAGTTGCATTTTATCCTTTCAAAAGATAAAGGGATCGATTATGAACGGGTCATACAGGTAGATTTAGGATATGACACCTCCTTTCAGACGGATTTAAGTGTTTTGAAACCGGAAATGGCCAACCATCCGTATGTAGAAGAAGTCACATACACCTGCGGGAACGCTCCGGTCTTTACGGAACAAGGGGATTGGTACGGTTCCTTTTACTCGTATTTCTGTTTCGATCCGAATGAAGCCGAACCCAATAGTTACAGCCCGGTAATCGTTGCCGACAAGGACTTCTTTTCGTTCTTCAAACTGCAACTGAAAGCAGGTAGCTGGCCGACGGACGCAACCCCATATAGCTATATGGTAAATGCAACTTGCCTGCAAACATTAGGCTACACGGATCTGCTTGAACGGCCTATATACATAAAAGGGCAAGCAAGCCAAGCCCGAGTTTGCGGTGTCATCAAAGACTATCTCTACGCTCCGATGCAATATCCTATATTACCGCTGTTCTTCACCACATACGAAAATCCGATGGTAAAAGACTTCGAGCGTCCTTACCTTATTTATGTCCGCTATGCAAAAGGACATAAAAAAGAAGTGCTGGAACATCTTCACGAGATAACATCACATATTCAGAATGACAATGTCAACCGGAGTAAAATGTTTACGGAGCTGTCCGATCTAATAGATCGGTTCAACCGGCCGGAAAAAGTGATCTTTACCATCTTCAGCATCCTTTCGCTGGTTTGCATCCTTATCTCCACATTCGGCATTTACTCTCTGGTGAGCCTCGCCACCGAACAGCGGCGGAAAGAGATTGCCATCCGCAAAGTAAACGGAGCTACCTTTTATCACATTCTTCAACTGTTCTTCCGGGAGTATTTCATGTTAGCAGCATTAGGCAACGCTTTTGCTCTTCCGGTCGGCTACTTAGTAATGAGCCGTTGGCTCGAAACGTACGCCAACCATACCACATTGCCGGCAGGATTGTTCCTGTTGGTTTTCCTTATCACCTGTGGGATCGTGCTGCTCTCTATATTCCGTCAGGTCAAAAGGGCAGCCGCCACCAATCCGGCAGAGGTAATCAAAACGGAATAATAAAAACAAAAACATAATAACGACAAAAACATCACATCATGTTCAAACACTACTTGAAAATGGCTATCCGCCAAATTCTTAAAAACAAGATCCAGTATTTGCTTTCCATCATCGGAATCGCAGTCGGACTTCTTTGTTTCAGTATGACCTCTTATTATATCAGAAGATTCAACAACCAGTTTATTGCTTGGGCAAACAGCGATCGGATGGCGAATATATATGCCAAATCGGCCCAATACGGTTATGAGGACCCTTATATTCCAGGCGAGGTAGTGCAAGAACTGATGGGGAATCCGATCACCGGAATTGGGCAAATCGCTTATTCATACGGATACGGCCAAGCCAATATTTCCATATCCAAAGAGAACCAGAAAGAAATCCCGTACCAATGCAGCATCCAGAATGTCACAAAAGATTTTCCGACCATATTCGGCATTCAAACGTTGGAAGGCCAGACACCGACACTCAAACCGGGAGAAGTATTCATCAGCGAATCATCCGCGAAAAAAATATTCGGAGCAGAAAACCCTATCGGAAAAACACTCTATTTCAGTCGTGCAGACAGCGACACGTCTGCCATCCACTATTCCACAATCAGCGCCGTTATCAGGGATTTTCCGGATGGGACACGGGAAAAGAGTGACTTTTATTTCCTGGAAACAGCCGGCATCCAACCAAAACGTAAATACCGAGATCTGGTGGTCCTGCTGGATAAAGGTGTTTCAAGCAAAGAAATAAACCAAAGGTTACGCCAACAAATACCGGCTTTTGGAAAAAACAACGATCACTATCTGACAGCACGCACTTTCAAGGAAGAGATGTACAAACCGGATAATCTCAGTGCGACATTCTTCATCCCGTTGATCGGCCTCCTGATATTGATTGCCGCGATGATAAACTTCCTGAAGTTCTGCATTCAGTCGTTCTATAACCGGACACGAGAACTCAGTTTACGGAAATGCTTAGGTTCAGACGCAAAAGGATTGTTCAGATTACTCTTCAGCGAGATTGCGGTTCTTTTCATCCTGTCGGCATTGGCAAGTCTCGTCCTGACCGAATGGATAGTGCCTGTTTATTATCAGTATATGGCCTCGAAAGAAACGATCAACGAGAATCTGTTTATCCATACGCCTACCTTGATCCAGCAGGAAATGGAGTATCTCTGTTTCTTGTTTGTTCTCTGCGCCTTGATTGTGTCATTGGTCATCTTCCGCATCAAACATATCACATTGACAGAAGGAATAAAAGGCGTGAAACGACAGAAACATAGTATAAGGAACTTCATGTTAGGAGTCCAACTGTTCATCTGTTTCCTCTTTATTGCCGGAGCTATCGGACTAAGAAATATTTACCACCTCGCAGAAGAAAAAAGGAACAACACGCTGACGGAAGAAGAATGTACCCGTATCTGGAAGATAGAACTTTGGGAACCGCAAGTACAAGGACACGAAGAAGAGATCGTCTCCCGTATCCGTACGCTTGCTGGGGTTGAAGACGTGCTTTTAGAGACTCCCGGCAAATATCTGGATTATAAGAACAAACAGGGAAAGACACTGCACGGGATACATTTCCTCACCAGTAAAAACTACCCGTCTTTCATGAAACTGCCGATAGAGGGAAGAATGCCACAGGCGGCTAACGAAATAGTGGTTTCACGGTCGCTTATCTGGGAATTGGAGAAAGACGGGGAAAAGAATCCGACATCCGTACAATTGGGAGACCAGACTTTCCAGATTACCGGCATATATGAGCAACTACCGTTCGAACCAGTATATACCCAAGATCAAATGGCTAAAGCCAATCAATCTCAATATCACCGTTTCTCCTTCATCTCCGTTCCTAAGGAACCGAACTATAGGGTCGCTTACATCAAATGCATAGCCGGACAGGAACAGAACGTACGGAAAGAAATACTCAAAATCGTACATAACTGGTTGCCGGCATCCATTCCTTTCCTGCTGACCACCAAACAAGAGGAGCGATTCCGGCTCAATGGAGGGGAGATGCTGATAAGCGACCTGTTCAGCCTATTGTCCGTTATCAGCATAGTCATTACAGTCCTGGGTATCTATTCCGCCATTACACTCGACACGGTCAGCCGGCAAAAAGAAGTCGCCATACGGAAGATCAACGGAGCCGGCCCTAAGGTCATTGCACTATTGTTCGGTAAACTATATATCCGTTTACTTGCCATTTCAGCCATCCCTGCGCTAGCAATCGTCTATATGCTCCTGCGAATATTGACGCAAGAAAAGATAACGATTGATCCCGGCTGGTTAAACAATCCATTGATGTGGCTGGCAATCCTCCTTCTGACCACCACTATCGTATTCGTAACCGTCGCCTATCGTATCTGGCTGATTTCACGGTTGAACCCGGCAGAGGTAATCAAAACGGAATAAAGGAGGGTATGTTTCCACATTAAGCGCGGGAACACAGCACTAAAAACAATTAATATTTTGGATGATAAGACAAATTACATGAATTAGGGCTTATCATAAGCCAACATGTTTTACTTTTGTCCTCAAAACATTAATATTTATTTTATGAATACAAAAACATTAATCGCATTGCTCATGGCAGGAGCAGGCCTTGCCTCCTGTTCACAGCCGATTCCCTCCTACACGGTAATGGGAAATATCCCCGATTCTACCTTTAATGGGAAAACAGTCTATATCTTCGACCGGGATAAGGGGCAAAACATTGACAGCGCAGTGATTGAAAACGGAGCGTTTACGTTCACCGGTCAGATTGACACCGCTGTTTTATGCCTAACCCAAGTCGGAAGGAAATACTATACCACCTTCATGCTCGAAAACGGTACCATCCAACTGAACATGGAAACTCCGAACAGCGCGTCCGGCACTCCCTTGAATGAGACCTTCAGCAGCTATATCCAAGAAGAAAAAAGAATCAGTGAACTCTTCCAGAACAAAATGAAAGAGATCCGGGAGCAGGAACAAGATAAAAGCAAAGTCCAAGAATTGACAAAGACCTATTACGACAATGAGTATAAGCCGGCCTATATGGCTATGCTGAAGGACTTCATCGATAAAAACCAAGATAATTACATCGGTGCTTTTGCCCTTCAAAACCTATCGAACTTTATGAACCCGGAAGAAATGGAATCTATCATTGCCCAATCCAGCGCCTTTATCCAAAGTAGGAACATCATCCGGAAACTGAGCCAACGGATTACCAACCTGAAAAAGACGGCCGTCGGACAACCTTTCACCGACTTTACAGTGGAAACCGAAGATGGCAAAAAGGTTTCCCTCTCCGACTATGTAGGAAAAGGGAATTATGTATTGGTTGACTTCTGGGCAAGCTGGTGCGGCCCCTGTCGTGCAGAGACCCCGATACTGGCAGAAGTGTATAACCAATACAAGGATAAAGGATTCCAAGTACTTGGTGTAGCCACATGGGACCAGCCGAAAGATACAAAGAAAGCCATCGAAGATTTGAAGATTACTTGGCCACAGATTCTCAATGCCCAGAACACGCCTTCTGAACTGTACGGCTTCAACGGAATTCCGCATATCATCTTGTTTGGCCCTGACGGGACAATCGTAGCCCGCGACCTGAGAGGCGATGCATTGAAAGCAAAAGTAAAAGAGATGATGCAATAATATAACATGCACAAACAACTGCTTATAGTGATGTTGATTTGTCTGAAAGGTGCCGATTATATATCTGCACAGCAGTGGACAAAAAAGGATTCAGTCTGGCTCCAGAACGTCTTGTCCGGTAAAGAAAAGCTGGAACTGAATCCAGAGACGATGAAAGCGATTCAATCAGGTTCTTTTATAAACTTGGATGAACCGGCTTCCGACATGAAAATGTCACCGGTAACCCCGTTACCCATCCTCAAAGATTTCACCGAATACATACAAACAGATTCAACCCATCGTAAAATAGCATTAAAGGACCTGCCTCCTGGTGTTTTCTGGTTATATGCTCCTCCTCCCGGTAAATTTTTACCGGTCTATAAAAATATGCTCGAAACATGGAAAAACGATCCTATGAATCGTTCTCATAACACAGGCTTCGTCACTTTCGACTTCGCAGAAATGACCAGCAGGAAGAGTTATATACACAAACGTAATGCCAAAAGAGATGGGACATGGAGAAATTACAACAATCTGCCTACTCCCGACATCATCAAGAAAAAGAAGAAACTCGCAACTGGTCATCCGGAATTTGCCAGGCAGGATACGCTTTTGTCACGCAAGGATTCGTTGCAGTTAAAAGACACGACACACGTAACCTCCTTTGCTCCGATGAACTAAACAGCCCATAGAATAAATTTTCAAAAAAAGTCGTATCATTTTGCAACAATCCAGTGTCATATAACGTCTTATAGTTATACAAGAAATATTAATCGGAAACAGGTTATGACAAAAATACAACTATTAGCTACACTGTTGGCACTTTTCATCTTTGCCATGCTGGGAGCATGCAATAATGAAGATTATCCGGAACCGGATGTTTTCAAGGTAACACCAGACCTCCGCACCCGTATCAATACTGGGATAAAAATGGCTTCCCGCACAGAAAAGAGGCTTTTCAACGAGACATTCAACTCTTTTCTTCACAAATGCGATGAAATGGGATCAGAAAATACTCCCTATCAATATATGGAAACGGAAGAGTATGCAGATCTGAAAAAGCTAATACTGTCATCCTCTCCCGCTACCTGCTATTTGTTAATGGACCGCTACCTAAAACGAAATCCCCCTTTCTTCTCTTTCATTCTGAACGATCTGATCGAAACAGCCTACCCCAATACAGCGGATAAGATTGCTAACCGGATGAAGTCGTTGACTACCGTACAGGAAACAATGGAGCTATTCCCTCAGGTTTGCTTGGAAATCTGGCTGGATGAAATTGAGAGCCGTTAGGTTACTCCCACTCCGGCGGTTCCTGCCCCAGCAAATTCTTGACGAAGAAATCGTGC
>OGXM01000388.1_pt1 | contig 29622 bp, 19 predicted proteins | sample 1576271 | NCBI WGS metagenome assembly OGXM01 (sample SAMEA3541579, study PRJEB24748) | human gut metagenome | biome: human gut; feature: human-associated habitat; material: faeces | place: China | collected 2012 | reverse complement strand
GTACGATTAGATTTTTTATGATATTTATTTGTCTGTATTAACAAATCCGCACCACCTTCTCCTTCGGAGCAAGGTTAACTCCCTTAAACCAGCCTCTGGCTGATGGAAAACAAGCAAACCTCGCTTCGCTTGCCCATTTCTCCCACGAGAAAACCCCTCTGCTTGGCAGCAAAGGGGCTCTCCCGGTCAATCACGATGTCTATTTAATTATATCACAGCGGGTCTGGGAGATGACGGGTTAGTTTTCGTTGGACATGTGTGTTTTGTCGAAGAAGAGGAAGCAGAGGGAGACGATCATGGCTACTACGGTGGCGAGGCCCATGCCTTTGAGCTGGATGGGTCCGATGCCTACGGTGGCGCCGGAGAGGCCGCTGATCATGGTGACTGCTGTCAGGATGAGGTTTCTGGATTTGGTGTAGTCGACTTTCTTTTCGATGAGCATGCGGATGCCGGATGCTGCGATGAAGCCGAAGAGGAGGATGCAGACGCCGCCCATGACGGGGGTGGGGATGGCGTGGATGATGGCTGCTATTTTTCCGATAAAGGAGAAGATGATGGCGAAGACGGCTGCGCCTCCGATGACCCAGGTGCTGTAGACGCCGGTCATGGCCATGACGCCCATGTTTTCACCGTAGGTGGTGTTCGGGGTGGAGCCGACGAAGCCGGAGATCATGTTGGAGAGGCCGTCTGCGAAGAGGGATCTGTGGAGACCCGGGTCTTTGATGAGGTCTCGGCCTACGATGTCGCTGGTGACAAAGAGGTGGCCCAGGTGTTCGGCGAATACGACGAAGATGGCCGGGAGGATCATCATGATGGCGGAGAAGTTGAAGGCCGGCGCATAGAAGGTCGGCGGTGCGAACCATGCGACTTCTTCGATGTGGGTGAAGTCAACGACGCCCATGGCGATCGAGAGGAGGTAGCCGGCAATGACGCCAATCAGGATCGGGATGATGGCGATGAATCCGCGGCCAAGGACGGTAGCGAGGATGGTGACGATCAGGGTGAACATGGAAATAATGATGGCTGTACTTGCGCTCATGCCCTGAGGGTCTCCGATGAAGCCGGACATGCTCATGGCAAGCGGGGCGAGTTCAAGGCCGATGATGGCTACGATGGAGCCCATGGCTGCCGGAGGGAAGAGGACGTCTATCCATTCGACGCCTGCTTTCTTGACGATGAAGGCGAGGAGCATGAAGCACAGGCCGAAGGCGATGAAGCCTCCCTGCGCGTCTGCGTAGGACATGCCTGCGGTCGAGGTGACGGCGAGGACTGGCGAAATGAAAGCGAAGGAGGAGCCGAGGTAAGCCGGAAGTCTCCATTTGCAGATGGTGAGGTAAATCAGTGTGCCGATGCCGTTCATGAAAAGGCAGGTCGCGGGGTCGACGTTCAAGAGGAACGGGACGAGGACGGTCGAACCGAACATGGCAAATAGGTGCTGCAGGCTGAGTGGAATGGTAGGAAGCAGAGGCAGTCTCTCATCTACTTCTATGATGTGTTTTTCCATGAATAGATCCCTCCGTCAGGAATACTGGCTCAGAAAAAAGGAGGCCTTCAGTGTGATCTGAAGAGCCTCCTTCCGTGTTTTCTAAGCGACTGTAAAATTTTATCCCAACTATCTTATACTTTTTCCACTTGGATTGCAAGACCTTTTTAAGGAAATGAAATTAGAAAGGGATTAGAAGCGGTACTGCATGCCGACTTCGTAGTTTCTTCCAGGAGCTGCGAACCAGGTGCCGGACGGACCGTAGCTGGGAGAGGAAGAGCCGATGTTCGTGTAGAACTGGTCGAAGACGTTGTTCACGCGGGCATAGATGGCAGCTTCCTTGGTGATCTTGTAGTCAGCGCCGATATCCCATACCCAGAAGCTGGAGTAATCCTTCATCGTTTTGCTTTCACTGACTCCGTAAGAGCTCTTTGTGGATGTATAGCGGTCCATGACGCCGCGGCCATTGATGTATGCATCGAATTTCTTATCGGTGTAATTCAGGCCTACATTCAGTTCATGCTTCGGCATGTAAACGCGGGAATCGTTTCTGATGTCTCCATCGAAGTAGCTGTAGCCCAGGGTGCCGGAGAGATGATCGGAGAATTTCTTCGTGAGGGACATGTTCACGCCGGTATTGATGGTCTTTCCTGTATTGAGGTATTGGGTGCCCTTACTGGAATAACCCCAGGAGATGAGATTCTTGGCAAACTGGCGGTATACGCTGATGTTTCCGGACAGGGTATCGTCGAAGATATGGTTGGCGCCGAGCTCAACGGTGTAGCCTTCTTCCGGATCGAGGTCCGGGTTAGGTATAGTATGATAATTATCATAGTAAATCTGCATGAGGCTCGGTGCGTTGAAGAACTTCTTGTAGCTTGCATAGTAGTTCGTGTTGTCGCTGATCTTGTAGCCGACGGTAAGGCTCGGTGTGGTGCGGGTGCCGTAGTCCGTATTGTGTTCGACGCGTACGCCAGGGGTGACGTTCCAGCGGTCATTGATGTCCCACTTGTCCTGTACGTAGAAGCCAAGGTTTGTCGCATGCTTGCCCTGCATGCCGGCAACTTCCGCATAGTAAGGAACGGAATCCTGGTAGAGGTCGAAGCCGCCGATGATGGTCTGGCCTTCCATGGTGTAGGTGAGCTGATCGGAAATACCGCGTGTCTTGAGGCGGAGGTCTGTAGTACCAGAGCTGCCTGCATTATTGTAGTCATCCTGGAGATGATAACGGTTCTGGTACATGGAGAGGCGGTTGGTCAGGCGGTCATTGATGCGCGCATTGTACTGGAGTGCGATGCGGTCACTGTCCTTCTTGCCAAAGTCTTTTGTCGGATCATTGGATCCATAGTCAGGACGGGTGTAGTCGGCATTGTATTTTTCATAGGATAATGTGACGGAAGAGTCATTGCCCAGGTCATAGCCGATCTTGCCTGCGAAGGATTCTGCATTGAGATGGTTGATGACATGGCGTCCCCAGCCGTCCTTGAAATTGCCCTGGATCTGTTTATTTGCTTCGATGGTCCAGAAGAAACCGTCCTTATTTCCTTCGTTGTAAAGGCCGTACTTCTCGCCGTCAAAGCTTGCGCGGGAGAGGTCGAGGGTCGTATGGACTTCGCCGTCCGTCGGTTTCTTCGTGATGATGTTGATGACGCCGCCAGCAGCATCGGAGCCGTAGAGCGTGGAAGCAGAGCCCTTCAGGACTTCAATATGATCGACCGAATCCATATTGGTCAGAATGCCCAGCTGCGAATGAGTGCCCATGAGGCCGTTCGTGTTGACGCGCATGCCGTCGACCATGACGACGACGTTGGTCGATCCGTTGATTGTAATCGGATCGGAGAAATAGGTCTGGCTGGAAGAGCCTCTCGTCGCGATAACGACGCCCGGTACCTGCTTCACAGCATCGGCAACGGATTTGTAATGGTTAGCTTCAATGTCCTTGGCGGTGACGACGGAAATGTCGGCGTTCGAATCGATGACCTTTTCCGGTTCACGGTTGGCCGTGACGACGACCTGGTCCAAGGTGTAGACCGGCATGTCCTCTGCATGGACGGTCATGGCTCCTCCTGCTGCGCAAAGAGCGGCCAGTGATGCTGCGATGTACTTCTTTTTCATAAAATCCTCCCTGTGTTTCCCTGTTTTTAGGGGCTTGAAAATAGCCCGGCAGGATGCGCGTCTGTCGGTCGCAGAGAGACGCATCCCATCGGGATCTCACGCATGAAAAGGCAGTTCTTCTGACTTCGCTTCCTCGCTTTCCCCGCCTTCCCGGATTCATCCAGTGGCTTCTTGGGGTCGGCTCAGCGTCACAGCGGCGGGACCGTGGCGGAATCGGAGACCTTCCCGGATCTCCTCACCGCGCTTCTCTATTGCCCTTCGAAGGACCTTTTCCTGCGTACATATTGAAATTACTAAAAGTATTATACTCGCAATTCTTATAAAATAAAAGAATTAACAAATAAAATATTAATAAAAAGAAAGACACCCTTTAATAAAGAAAGCATGAATTCTCATTTTGTGTTATTCTGTGTACAATGAAAGGCAAATGAAGAGAGGAGGACTTATGAAGAAGAAAATCATGGCAGGGGCGGTGCTCCTTCTGGCGGCTTCAATTTTTATCGGCGGCTGCGGAATCAAGAGCGTCAGCACGGACACGGGCGCCGGATACACGGTGACGGATGCGACGGGCAGGGAAGTGAAGATCCCGAAGAAACCGGAGCGCATCATGGGCAACAGCGCTTCAATCGACACTATGCTCCTTGGCGTCGTCACGCCGGACAAGCTGATCGCTGCGACGGAAGCGGACAGGGATCCCGCCATTTCCTATATCGCCAATGACACGAAGAATATCAAGATGACGGTGCCGCTCATGGGGCTCTCGATGGAGCTTGTGACCGAGGCCAAGCCGGACCTCATCATCGCCTCCACGTACACGAAGGGCGAGCAGCTCGACCTCTACCGGAATATGGGCATCCCCGTCGTCGTCATCAAGGGGCCGCGCTCGATTGAAGAGGTGGAAAGCGACATCCGCATCATCGCCGCTGCTACGGGTGAAAAGGAAAGAGGCGAGAAGGTCGTCGCGAAGATGGATGAAATGCTCACAGAGTCGGACAAACGTCTGTCCGAGGAGAAAGGAAAGAAACCCGTCGTCTTCCTCGTTTCCCAGATGACGCGCTACGGCGGCCCTGGCTCGATGTTCAATGAGCTCCTCACCCGCGCCAGGCTCGAGAATGCGATCGGACTTGCCGGCGTTTCGAACGGACAGATGATTTCCCCCGAGCAGATCGTGAAGGTGGATCCGGACATGTTCTTCGTCTCGACGGACCGCGAGTCCGATACGACAAGGGCCTCCCGCTACCGCGACAGTTTCCTTGCAAACCCCGCCATCGCGCAGATGAGAGCGGCCAAGCATATCGTCCCGGTCGACGACCGCTACATTTATGCCGCGTCCCAGAACGCCGTCTATGCCGTGAGGGCGCTCGCGAATGCCGCCTACGGCCCGATTTTCGACATGTCAGGAGAAAAGCAGATCCGCGGCTACTGATGGGATTATAATGTAGGAAATGGGTCTTGAAAGAAGGGGACATTATGGAAAAATATAATAAGGAAAGGCTCGCCCGCGCATCTGAGGCCGTGAGGAAAGCAGGCCTTTCCCAGATCATCGTTTCAGATGCGGCAGCGCTCTGGTACCTGACGGAAGAGGCAATCCATCCCGGTGAGCGCCTGACCGTGCTCGTCATCCCGTCGGATTCTGATCCGTACTGGGTAAGGAACCGCCTTTTCCCGCTGAAGAGCAATGGCATCGCTGACCATCCTTTCGAGGACGGCGAGGACGGCATCGGACTTCTCGCCAGCCTTCTCGCAGATGGCAGGACAGGGGTCGATGGCGTATGGCACTCGGCCTTTCTCCTCGACCTGATGGGAAGGGGAGGAAATCGGACATTCCTGAACGGCTCGCCGCTCATCGACGCGCTCCGCGCTGTGAAGGATGAGGAGGAAATCCGCCGCATGAAGGCAGCTTCCCTCATCAATGACCGCGCTGTCCGACGCATCCGTGATTTCCTCTACCCGGGTGTCACGGAAAAGGAATGCGCCGAAGAGCTTCGGAAGATTTACAAGGAAGAGGGCGCTGAAGGATTCTCCTTCCCGCCGATCGTTTCCTTCGGTGCGCACGGCGCCGACCCGCACCATTCGCCCGACGACACGAAACTTGCCCCAGGCGACTCCGTCCTCTTTGACATCGGCTGCAAGAAGGACCATTACTGCTCCGACATGACAAGGACGTACTTCACGGGAGAACCAACGGAGGAGGAAAAGAAAGTCCATGACACCGTGAGGGAAGCGGGCCTTCGCGCCGAAGCGCTGATCCGCCCGGGCGTCCTTCTGAAGGACATCGACAAGGCGGCCAGGGACTGCATCGCAGAAGCCGGCTACGGTCTATACTTCACGCACCGCCTTGGCCATTTCATCGGCATCCGGGAGCATGAAGCAGGCGAAGTCAGCCCGAATTCTCCTCTTGCTGCCAAGCCCGGCATGATCTTTTCCATTGAACCGGGCATTTACCTTCCGGGCCGCTTCGGCGTCCGGATTGAAAACCTCGTCCTCGTCACGGAGGACGGATGTGAACTTTTGAACCACGAAGACCGCGGCTGGAAAGCCGGTCTCCGTCATGGAAAGTGAGGCGAAGTATGATAAAAATCAGAACGACTGCCATCGGGGAAGGACGACCGAAAATCTGCATTCCCCTCGTTTCAGACAGCACCGAGCTTCTCGCTCTGGAGTGCAAGGACCTTGCCGGTACCCCTTTCGACCTTCTCGAATGGCGCGTCGACTACCTGGCAGCGAGTCAAAATTTCCAGATGGAAAAGAATCTGAAGGAAGGGTATGAAGCCATCAGAAGCGTATTTCCCGATGCCCCGGTTCTCACGACCGTCAGAAGCGAACCGCAGGGAGGCGCCCGCGATTTCACAGAAGCCGAGTACATCGACCTCCTTTCCTTCATCACGAAGGAGCACCTGGGAGACGCCGTCGACATCGAATACGGCCAGGAAGTCTTCGACACGTACGAAATGATCCGCGAAGCTAAGCGCGCCGACATGCCTGTCGTCATGAGCTGGCACTCCTTCGGAAGAGTGATGGGCGTCCGTGAAATCATCGACGTCATTGAAAACATGCAGGCCATGGACGCCGACATCCTGAAGGTCGCCACCATCGTCGAGCATCCGAAGGAAGCTGCCCTTGTCATGTACGCCGCCGCTGAAGCGCAGGAAGAATTCCCGGACAATCCCGTCATCGTCATCGGCATGGGGAAAGACGGCGTCCTGACGCGCACCGCAGGCAATTTCCTCGGCGCACCGCTTACCTTCGCCTCCGGGAAAAAGCCCTCTGCGCCCGGCCAGATTTCCGCAGCCGACATGGACAAAGTGCTGGATATCTTCTACGGAAAGTACGGGAAATAGGAAATTCGAAGATTTCTAAGAAATTCGATTGTTCCTCCTCCTTTTTGGAGTATAATGAAAGAAAATTTCCCTGTAGTGTAGTAAGGAGGATGACTTATGTCCCTGAAAGAATTTAAACTCGCCTACGGCCACGGCACGCAGTCCGTCATGCTGCCGGAAGAACATATCTCTGACGTCCTCGAAGGCGTACCGACGCCCGCCTGCGACGTGAAAGAAGCCACCATCGAATGCATGCGTCATCCGATCGGCGCTGAGCCTCTCCGCGACCTCGTGAAGAAAGGCGACAAGGTCTGCCTCGTCGTCGCTGACATCACCCGCGCATGGAACCGCGCTTCCGAATTCACCGTCCACGTCGTCAACGAACTGAACGACGCCGGCATCCCGGACGACGACATCTACATCGTCTTCGCACAGGGCACCCACCGCGTCCACACCGACGAGGAAAACGTCACCTGCGTGGGCGAGGAAGTCGCTTCCCGCATTAAAATGTACCAGCACGTCTCCACCGACAAATCCATGCTGACCCACGTCGGCACCACGACAAGAGGCACTGACGTATGGATCGACACCCGCGTCGTCGAAGCTGACAAAGTCATCCTCATCAACGCCATCTCCACCCACGACATGGCAGGCTTTGGCGGCGGAAGGAAACTCATCCTCCCGGGCGTAGCCGGCTTCGAAACCGTCCAGCAGAACCACTGCCACGCATTGGGACCCACAGTCGGAAGCGGCCTGAACCCGGACGCAGCCCTCCTCAAAATCGCAGGAAACCCCGTCTCCGAAGACATGCAGGAAGCCTGCGACATGATCGCACCATGCTTCCTCGTCCACTCCGTCATCAATGCAGAAGGGGAAATCTCCTCCATGGTTGGAGGCGACCCCTACAAAGCATGGCTCGAAGGTACCCGTGAAATCTACCGTATGCAGAAAGTACGGATGAAAGCCCAGACCGACGTCACCATCGTCTCCGCAGGCGGCTACCCGAAAGACACCAACCTCTACCAGGGCACCAAGTGCTACACCACCGCCGAAATCGCCACCAAAAAAGGCGGCATCATCATCACCATGATCGAAGCCGAAGACGTCCAGGAACCACCGGCCTACCTCGGCAGCTTCAAATACAAGAACCTCACAGAAATGGAAGAAGGCCTCAGAGCCTGCTTCACCATCCCCCTCTTCGTCGCCTTCGAAAACCTCATCACAGCCATGACACACACCGTCTACATCGTTACCAGGCCCGAGAACTTCGACATCCTCCGCGAAAGAACCCACCAGATCCCGGTTGCCACCGTGGAAGAAGCATGGGAACTCGCCAAGAAACAGCTCGCTGAAGAAGGAAAAGAAGACTACACCATCAACGTCATCCCCCAGGGAAGCGCCATCGTACCATACGTAGAAGAATAAAGAAAGAAAGCAAATAAATTAAAAAAATTAAAAAAGGAGCCATTGGAAATGAGCAGTCATTCCAATGGCTCCTTTTTGGGTGGGTCTCGCCTTCCCAGACGGGGAAGGTGCCCGGCCCAAATACTGATGCCGGGCGGATAGGGTTGATTATTCATTGGGCTTTAAAATCTAAAAAGGTTCCGACGAGCGAAGCGAGGTTGTATGGTTTTGAACTTGACCTTGCCCTGGAAGGGAAGGTGTCGGCGGAGCCGACGGATGAGTTGTATTTCGGACAAACGTTAGTCTGGTTGTATGGTTTTCTTCACTCACTCCCTCAAATCTTTATCGTTTCTCTCTCGCATTTTCCCACGTAGTCATCGGTCCAGTCTTCTTCGAATTCGCTGATGGGGATGAATTGGTTTGTGAGAGGGGTTCCTTTGTGGATGGAGATCATTTCGGAGAACCATATGTTTTTCTCGAAGGAGATTTCCCCTCCGTTCTGCAGGAGGAAGATAATCCCGCGTGTGACTTGTACGTCGTAGGTTTTCACGCCCAGATGGAAAAGTTCCTGATGTTCGTTGACGATCTGGATTTCCTGAATCATTTCTTCGACGGGGATGTTTGTCATGTCTGTGCTCATGAGCCTGGAGGGCATATTACCGGTGGAGGGAAAGAGCCGGAACATGGCGACGTCTTCGAGGGCGCCGAAGTAATCGGCCACTTCGATGGTGCTGGTCAGTGCGTACGCGCCGCGGCTGGTGATGATTTCTGCGATGCCATAGGCGGAAGATGGCAGGGCCTCGGCATCGGAGCGGATGCTCTTGAGAACGCTGCCTTTCAGGTTCTGCAGCATGGCCATGGTCTCTGCGTCAAAGCGCATGTCGTATGTTTTCATGATTTTCCCTTTTTTCGCTTTTCCTTTACTATACACCATTCCCCCACAAAAAAATCCCGCAATCGCGGGATGATTTATTCGCTTACAGCATGTTCTTTTTCCAGAGGACGAAGGTGACGGCAACGGTGACGGCTACACCCAGGAGGGTGACTTCCACGAAGCCGAAGGGCGAGCTCTCGAAGGGGACGGGGACGTTAATGCCCCAGAGGGAGTAGATCAAGGTCGGGGTCGCGAGGATGATCGTGACCGAGGTCAGGAATTTCATGATCTGGGACAGGCGGTTGGAGATGATGGAGGAGAATGAGTCCATCATGGACATCAGAATGTTCGTGTAGATCTCGGCCATTTCCAATGCCTGCTTATTTTCGATGATGACGTCTTCGAGGAGGTCTTCGTCTTCCTCATACATCTTGAGGAGGGAGTGAAGAGGGCTGTTCCTGAGGCGCATCAGGCGTTCCATGACGTTTTCATTCGCATGAAGGGCGAAGTTGAAGTACGTCAGAGATTTCTGGAGTTCGAGGAGGCGGAAGAGTTCCTTGTTCTGCAAAGATTTGCGGACCTGGGTCTCGATGACGTCGGTCTGTTTGTAGATTTGCTGCAGGTAGAACAGGAAGGAAGAAGATGCCTGGGAGAGGATCTGGAAGAGGAAACGTGTCTTCTTGTAGGTCCTGAAGGATGTGAAGGTGTTCCCGAGGAATTTCTTCACGACGAGGTTCTGCTCGAGGCACACCGTGATGAAGTAATTCTTCGTGATGAAGATGCCGAGCGGCAGTGCGTCGTAGGCATCCGTCTCAAGGACGACTGGCGTATTCACGACGACGAAGATGTAATCGTCTTCGAGCTCGACGTGGGAACGTTCTTCACGGTCGAGGGCGGTCTGCAGGGAATAGACCGGGATCCCGGTCAGTTCATTCAGATGCGAGAGTTCTTCCTGGCTGGGGGCGGCGCAATTGATCCACGAGCCCTTATCGAGCTGCTCCAGTGACATTTCTGCAAGTACATTGTTCTCATCATGCTTAAAGGCTTGTATCATTTTTCCGCCCTCCTTTCGTCTTCTCTTACTATAGTCAGAAAAAGGGATTCTGTCAAACATAGAAACGGTGAAATTGCAAGAATTGATGCGGTCTGGCGGGCTTTGGAGAATGGACGCTTTTTTGACGAAATCTTGACAAATTTCAGGAAATTTGAGCGTATTCCGTCCGGCTTGGGGAAATGAAAAAAGATGTGAAACCCTTTCGGATCTCACACTTTTTTTATTTCCTTATTTATCATCGAGGAATGGAACGATAGATGCGCAGTGCGGCATGACGTTGATGGTGTAATCGGTCTTGCCTTCCTTTTCCAGCTGCTTCTGAGCGAGTGCCCATGCTTCTTCGACCGTTGCTACCGGGATCTGGTTCGTCTTGCGGATTGCTTCGAAGTTTTCCGGCTTCGTGACGAGGTAAATCGTGTAGCGGTGGGTCATGCAGAAGAGGTTGAATGCGACGAAGAATGGAATGGTGAAATGATGGCGCAGTGCTCTTTCCATGTCAGCTTCTGTTTCATACTGGAAACTGTTCAGGTATGCCGGCGGTTCCTGGATGTCGCGGGCTTCCATGATGGCGATGATGATGCCGCCGTCCTTGACGGCGACGTCAGCCGGATCATAGCACTTGCTGCCCTGGTAGAGGGATACGTCCTTCGGATATCCGCCAGCGCAAGCGAAGCCTACATCCGCTTCCTGCTTCATCGGGACCTTCTGGATGCGGTATACGAGCTTGGTGCCTTCGAGCCATGCTTCGTAAGGATCGCCGCCGACCATGCGGCAGATCTGGCCGTCTGCATTCACGATGGAATGAACGAGGAAGCACGGTTTGATCATATCGGAAGCTTCCTGCATATCATCGGAAACCGGGTTGTGATCAAGGAGCGTGGAACGGGTAGCCGGGTTGATGCCGCTGCCGAATTCAGCGCCCAGCGCATTGCAGTGATTGATCTGAATGGATTCATCACCGGCAACGCCCGGGAGAATCAGCTTTCTGCCGCCGCCGTAGCCTGCGAAGAGGTGGGTGGTGATGCCGTCGACGACGATGACCTTGTCAGCATCGACTGCATGCTTATTGATCCAGACAGGAGTGCCCAGCTTCGTATCGCCGACATGGACGAGTTCGTCCTTGTTTTTGCAGTCATGCTGGTACAACTTGATACGGGAAGCGACTTCCTTGCCGACGACGCGGATATCTTCTTCCGGTGTCTGCGCTCTGTGAGTGCCCTGGGCAAAGAGGATGCAGATATCGCTGTCCGGGATCTCTGCGCGGTTCAGTTCATTGACGATATGGATGACGAACTGATCAGAATGGTTCCATGTACGGGTAATATCAGCGCATACAATGCAGACTTTGTCGCCCTTTCTGACGATTTCCTGCAGCGGGCGGCTGCCGATCGGATGGCGCATGCATTCCAGTGTGGCTTCTTCCACGTCGCAAGCGGGCGTAGGATTTCCTTCAAGAACATCGGAAATATGTTCTTCAGGGAGCATGACTTTCTGAGTAGTTTGGCCGAAGCCGAATTCGAATTCTTTTAATGCCATGGGGACTCCTCCTTTTTCTAAGCGCAGGGGTCCGGTTTCATACGAAAAGGGACTGCGCGTATGTGCGGCACATGCCGTAAAACATATAGATGTATAACAATTATAGCATGATTTCCGCTGAAATCATCTGCTTTTTCTTACTTTACTTTGGTAACGTGAAGAAACAGGACATATTGTCCATAAACCACGAAATACGAGGAGAAATCGCCAATAAAAGTGCAACACATTCGCGGAAAGAGCACCCGAACTCGTCCCTCGCTGTACAGAGCGCTGACTTTTGAAGGCGGTAACAGTCCGAGCATTGAAGCGCCGCTAACACTTGCCTTCCCAGACGGGGAAGGTGCCCGGCCCCAAAATCTGATGCCGGGCGGATAGGGTTGATTATTCATTGGGCTTTAAAATCTAAAAAGGCTCTTCGAGCGTTAGCGAGGTCGTCTATTGGTTTTAATTCTCCTTCCTATTTCCCAAGAGCATCTCCCATCTGCCCAGTTTCTATCATTTCCTTCTCTCATTTCCTTATTTTTTCCTTATATAAGTATACTTTTGGATAATATGCGAGCGGTCTGGCGCTTGGTATGATTAAAGAATAGAAGGTATGAAATTTGGGAGTTTTATATCGAGGTGGGAAAAATGAAAAAAGGGAAGATTTTACTCAGTCTGTCTATACTGGCAGCTTTGGGAAGTTTCAGTGCACCTTTATCATGGGCAGCGGATGTGACGAATCCGGCGAAAAAGGTCAATACGACGGTGGAAGGAAATGTTTCTGCCGGCGTGGCAGAGAACGAAGGGGATAATGCGGTAAGCAATATACTGACGCTTGACACCGGCGCAGATATTTCCGGAAACGCGACTGGCGGGGTTGCGGTAGAAGGCGCGGGAAATGCCCTGACAAATACAGTGGATGTGCTCGACACAGCTAAGGTCGCCGGCGCAGTCACGGGCGGTGTTTCCTACGACGGTAATGCGAAGGAAAACGTTGTCAATATGGCGGGCGGCACTGTAATCAGGGGCGTGACAGGGGGACGCACTTTGGGGACGGGCGAGGCTGCCCTGAATCAGGTGACAATCTACGGTGCTGCAATCGGTGAAGAAACAGAGCAGTCTGGTGCTGTCTTTGGCGGCGTTTCTGCAAAGGGTATGGCCAATAACAATGTTGTGAAAATCGTGGGCAGCACCACCACGTATGAAAATGTCATGGGCGGTTTTTCGACCGGAGCTTCCGCCAATGGGAACAAGGTAACGCTTTCGGGAACCAACTCGATCGGGACGAACATTTACGGCGGCGACGGGCAGACAGGCGCATCAAACAATGAACTCATACTCGAAGACAATTCGACAATAGGTGTAGAGAGCAATACGGAAATCGGCTATGCAGCCGGCGGATACACCCATACGGGCGACGTTTTGTCCAATAAACTGACCGTCGAAGGCGGCACGATGAACTATGCCATCGGCGGATATACGGAAACAGGAGGCAATGCAGAAAGCAACGAGCTGACCATCACGAGCGGCACAGTATACGTGGAAGCAGCCGGCGGAACTACCCTTGGGACAGGCAATGCTTCCGGAAACCAGGCGACAGTCAGCAATGCCACGATCGGCACAGAAACGCAGGCCGGGACGGTCTATGGCGGCCATGCAGCAAAAGGCAGCGCATATAACAATGTCGTCGAACTCACAGATACCACCACGTATGACAATGTCGTGGGCGGTAATTCCTGGGAGGCATCCGCTTCCGGGAATAAGGTGACGATCCTGGGGACAAGCTCTATCGGGACAAATGTTTTCGGCGGCGCTGGAAAGACGGACGCGGCAGAAAATACAGTCATCATCGGAGGCAGTACCCAGATTGGCGGAGCCGTCGTCGGCGCTCAAGCGGAGGCCGGAGACGCTGAAAGAAATACAGTATTCATTCAAGGCGGCACCATTGCTGAGGAGGTAATCGGCGGTGATGTCTTTGGTGGAAATGCCAATGATAATGCAGTCATCGTTACAGGCGGTACAATCAATGGAGACATTATTGGAGGCATCTCAAACCCTGACACAACCAGTGGAAATACCATCATCATTGCAGGTGGTACAATCAATAGAAGCGTTATTGGAGGCTACGGAGTGGCCGACGGAAGCATCATTGGAAATACAGTCGATATCCTTGGCGGAACCTTTGGCAAAAATGCCAGCCTCTACGGAGGTCTTTTTATCGGGAGCGACTACGGAACCATCGAAGGAAATACGCTCAACTTTGCTGCAGAAGGCATTACCGTAAAGAATCTCGCCAATTTCCAGAATATCAATTTCTACATCGATAAGGAAACGGGAAGTACGCCAGCGCTCCTTACCGTGACAAACGTATCCTACATCAGCGAGGCCTCCGTCCATACCTTTGCAGAAAATACCGAAGAAATTGCGGCAGGCGGGGCCATTACCCTCCTCTCCGCTCCAAAAGGCATCCAGGCTGAAAGTACAGAAATCAACGGCACCATCATCGATTCGAACTACCTCTCCCGTCATACCAGCATCGAAAATGACGGAAATAACCTCATCCTTAACGTATCGGATGACGACGAACTCTTCCTCAACCCGGACACCAAGCTCTTCGCTGAAACAAGAGCGGCAGGCCTTGCCCTCATAGGAAACGGCTCCGACGCGGCAGCCGTACAGGGCTTTGAAGCGCGGCGAAGGCAGCCTATGGAGAAGAAACTGGCGGATTCGCCCCGTACGCATCCATCGGCGGCTTCAACCTCCGCCACGAAACAGGCTCCTACGTAGACACCAACGGCATGGCCGCCAACCTCGGCTTTGCCCGCCAGTACGAAAGAGATGGCTATGTCGATACCCTCATGCCATTCTTCGAATACGGCAGAAGCGACTACACCAGCCACCTCGATGACGGCGCAAGAGGCGACGGCGACCAGCACTACACCGGCGGCGGCATCCTCTACCGCAGAGACAGAGACGACGGCCTCCACTACGAAGCCATGATCCGCGCCGGCCGACTCTCCGGTGACTTCAAAGGAAACATCGACGGCATCCACGCCTCCTACGACAGCGACGCCTCCTACATCGCAGCCGAAGCAGGCCTTGGCAAAATCGTCTCCAGAGAAAACACCTCCCTCGACTACTACGGCAAATTCTTCTACACCCGCCTTGGAAGCGACAGCACAGTCATCCATAACAGCCAGGAAGATAACTCCTACGACTTCGACTCCATCAACTCCTACAGAACCAGACTCGGCGTAAGATGGACAAAAGAAATCAACAAAAAAGAATCCTGCTACGCAGGCATCGGCTGGGCCTACGAATTTGACAGCGACGCAAGAGCCAGCTGGAGAAACTTCAACACCCCGACCCCGACCATGGAAGGCTCCAGCGGCTTCCTTGAACTCGGCTGGAAATCCAAAATGACAAAAGACAACCCATGGGCCGCCGACTTCAACCTCACCGGCTGGGCAGAAAAACAAAGAGGCATCACCTATACCCTCGGCGTATCCAGAGCATTCTGAGGGCTGAGTTATATGTGTTACGAAAAAAGGACTCGTCGAGAGTCCTTTTTTTGTTGTCAGACTACGCTGACGGCACCGGAAAAACGGGCAACGCCGCAAACACTCGCCTCCCCAGACGTTGAGAAGGGCCGCAGGCCGGTCTTGACCTTGCTCCGGCAGGAGAAGGTGGGAAATTTTTGAATTTTAAAATTTCTCGGATGAGTTGCATTTCTACAGCCGACAGGCTGGTTTAAAGGTATTTAAGGGGTTAATTTCCCTCGAGCTAAGCTCGGTTGTATTGTTTTAATCCTCTTTACCTCACCACTCCGCAACACAAAAGGGGCTGTGACAAAATCCGTTAAAACCCTACTTCTTCCTTTTCTCGAGCGAAGCGAGGTTTAAGGGTGTTAACCTTGCTCAGAAGGAGAAGGTCCCGGCGAAGCCGGGGAATACAGTAGTTTTCGAGCGCAGCTATATAAGTTCAAAACAAATAAGAACTGATTTCTTTTGTTTCTCATCGCCGAGCTTCCCCCAACGGAGGGAAGTGCCCGAAGGGCGATAGGGGTGCAGTTCCTAAGAAGGCGAAGCATCCTTTGAGGTTTTCAGATAGAGTTGATAAATACATTTGTTAGATAATCCTCTAATCGAATATACCCACTATACCCACGCAAAAAGGGGCTGTGACGAAATGATTGCACATTTTGTCACAGCTCCTTTTGCCATATCTGAAACAGATTTAATTTCCTTATCGCTCCCTCATCAGGCAGGTTAGAACCAGCTGCGTACGATGAACCAGGCGAGGGTCATGATGACGATGGAGCAGAAGACGGCTCCAGTCAGGGGACGGACGCCTTCGCGCAGGATGACGCCGAAGTTTACGTTGAGGCCCAGAGCAGCCATGGCCATGCCGAGTATGATGTAGGCTGCCTTGACGAGGACGGGGACGGCCAGGCTGACGGCAGGGATGTAAGAGCCGATGGCGCTGGCTATGATGAACCCGCCCATGAACCAGGGGATGGGGATCTTGAATTTCGCGTTCGTATCGCCGGATCTGCGGCGTTCACGCCATGCTTCGAAGGTCCCGAGGATGAGAGCGACGGGAGCGAGGAGAAGTACGCGGGAGAGCTTGGCGATGATGGCACTGTCCGTACCGACGGCGCCGGCACTGCCTCCTGCGGCCACAGCGTGCGCGATTTCATGAAGACTCAGACCTGCCATCACGCCAAACTGGGCGTTGGAGAATCCCAGGAACGGCTGCAGGAAGACGATGATCAGGGTAAAGACCGTGCCGAGGATCGCAACAATGGCGACGGCGAGGACAGACTGATCGGCCTTCGCCTTGATGGCACCGGAAATGCCCATGACAGCGGCAGCGCCGCAGATGCTGTCACCGCAGGCCGTCAGGAGAGCCAGCGTGTGATCGACGCGCAGCAGGCGGGCGACCACATAATTGAGCGTGATCATAATAGTGACGACGAAGACGGCCGCTTCGAGACTCTTCAAACCGGCGCTCATGAGGATGACCAGGTTCAGCTTGAACCCCAGGAGAATAATGCCGGCGCGGAGGAATTTGTTCGCGATGAATCCCGTGCTTTCCCGCGCCATTTTAGTGACGGACTGACTAAACTGGATGACCATGCCCAGAATGAGAGCCAGGACAAGATGACCGATCAGAGAAAGACCGGGCAGACCGGCCAGTGCCTGACCGATGAAAGAACAGGCCAGCGTGAGAACGAGGCCGATGACAGCATTACGCTTATTGGCAAAAGGGAATACGTGCATATGAAAGCTCCTTACATGAAATTTTGACATGAGTTAAGAATACCCTATGACTTTCCCTTCATAAAATACTAAGATATAATGAAACCAATAAGCTTTTACCTATGGAAGAAGGGAGCCCGCACCATGACCTTTCGACACCTCAAAATTTTTCTGACAGTCTGCGAAACGATGAACATGACAAAAGCGGCCGGAGAGCTGCACATCAGCCAGCCATCCATCACACAGGCCATCCACGAGCTGGAAGACCACTATGGCATCCTCCTATTCAAACGCACGGGACGGAAAATCCTCCTGACACCGGCAGGCCGCCATCTGGAAAAATTTGCCAGCGAAATCCTTTCCCTGCAGCAGCAGGCAGAATCAAGCATGCATGCCTTGCAAAAGCAAATGCCTATATGGATCGGCGCCAGCATCACCATTGGCGACGTATTCCTCGTCGACCTCCTGCAGCACGCACGCCAGCTCTGGCCCGATCTGGAAATCCTCTCCGCTGTCCATAATACCGAAGAACTCGAGCAGATGCTCCTCGATGACAAAATCGACCTCGCCCTCGTCGAAGGCCGCCTTACCTCGACCCAGCTCACGACAGAACCCATCCTGACAGATACCATGACACTCATTGCAGCCCCCGAAAGCGAATGGGCCGGCAAAGATATCAAAACCGCAAGAGATACCGATTACCTCCCCTTTTTCGTCCGAGAAAAAGGAAGCGGCACGCGTGAACTGTTCGAGCAAGTCATGCGCGAGCACCACATACCCTACCACGTCATCGGCGTATACAACAACTCGACGGCCATCAAGAACGCCGTCATGGCTAACCTGGGCCTTTCCTTCCTCTCCAGAACCCTCGTACGTCAGGAAGTAGCCGGCGGCCAGCTCGTAGAAGTACCCTTAGATGGACTCGAATGCAAACGCATCTTCCGCATCGCCTACCGCAAAGACAAAGACCTCACACCCTCCATGCAGGCCCTGATCGAAGAATGCAAACACAGCCAGGAATGGCTGCATAAAAAGATATAAGGAAATAAAGAAATCCAGCGCCTTCCATCTCCGCCCCTCACGGGGTTCTTTTTGCGTGCGGAAGCAGAACTCGCTTCGCTCGCCGTACAGAGTCCTAACTTTTGAGAGTACCGCTAACACTTGTCTTCCCACGCAAAAATCCCCGTTGCATTATATTTCTCTCTGCAGCGAGGATTTTTCTTTTATATTTCTACATATTATCCACGATTTGCTTAACGGCGGATGGTTTAGCGTATTTCATGAGAGCGTCGCTTATGTAGATGGTATTGCGGTCATGGGGAACGGCCCACATGGCGGGATAGATGATGATTTGTTTTTCTCTCGTATTGCTCTTGGCGTGGATTCCGTCTCCGGATATGGTGATTTTGCAACCGGATTCCCTGAGGATGTTTTCCAAGGGCTGAATCAGTTTGATCTGATCTTCTGGCGTAATTTCTGGAACGGTTATCCCGAATTCGCCCCATTCAAGAAGCTGAAGGGCAGCGAAGCGGTCGAGGAGACCATGAACGTTCTGATTTCTGTAATGCTTGAGGCAGTTGGGGCATGCGGACCGGCAGTCACAGTCTTCCAGGAGAGCCTTCATATCATGAAGTAGTTCGTCCATGGCATCAGCGACGCTGACGGCATAGCCTGCACCACTGGAAAGGCTGTCGTACAAGTAGATGTCGATGTATGCTGTGTTGCTGGCGCCTGATCTTAAGCGGTAGCCAGTGACAAGTTCAGTGAAATCGACGTCGAGGCGTTTGCTGGCTGCCAGACGCAGGGCCTCGGCCAGGGACTGGGCTGCGCGGCTGAGCCATGGATTGTCCGTCCTAGTGTCGATTTTCTTGCGGTCGATCTTGAATTCAAGGACGAGCATATCTGTGATGAAATCAAAGCCGAGGTTGACGTTCTGTGCATTGATATGGCTGCACTTCCCTAGCTTGAGTCCGGATTTATAAGGTCTTTCTATATTCTTTAAGACGGAAATGTCGTCTCCAGGCATGGAGGCACCGCAGTCCGGGCATACCATGAATCCTTGGTCTCCAATGCCTCTGTTCAGCATAAGGATTCGCTGGTTGGTACGCTTGGCGGATCTTATATTTTTACAACCCGGGATAAGCTCCATATCCTCTGCGTCTGGAAGTGTGGAGTAGAGAGGCTGCTGTATCGCTGTGTATTCTTCGGATAACTGGACATCAGGGATCGATTCCCCATTCTTAGGAGCAAAGCCCCAGGGACGCATCATATCACGGGTGGTCTTGAGATCAGTATTTCCACAGAAGGGGCAGCAATCCGGGTGACCGTGGCTGGAACTTGGATCATACAGATCAAACCAGCCGCATGCATCACAGGAAATGATGTGTTTCATGTAATTGGGATCGTCTGTATAGGATCGTGCAGGTGTTTTGAGCTGACCCTTTTTCCTTTCACTTCCCGGATAATAGAATCCGCCGATCTGGTAGGTCTGCTTATCGACTACGATGGCTCTGCCCGGCGCGTATTCACCGATAGCCACATCAAGTCCGCGGGATACTTCGTAAAGGATTTTCCCGTTCCGGTCCGGAATGTAGGTGCTGACGACATTCTTCGGGAAGGAATAGGTAGGAATGATGCCTTCTTCATAAAGCGCATCAAGGAGGGATTTCAGGTTCCGTTTGTCTTCATTGTTTTCTTCAACGCCAAATAATTCAGGATGAGCTTCACACTTATCGTGGAGTGTATCCAGAGATTCCTCTAATTCATTTACGAAAGCGTCATGATTAATGGCCGCTCCGGGCGGCAGAAGATGTTTGTCTTTCTTGATGTCGTAAGCTTCCATATATTTCTTGAAATCCGGGAGGAACTCCTTCAGAAATTCATGGGCGGGCAGGGTGTCAAGACTCTTGCCGCATGTATCCAGATATGTCTGAAGAATAACCATGGACAGATGACGCTGAAGCAGTTTTTCACTCTGTACATCGATCCAAGGCCTCCGTGGATCACCGCGGAGCATAGGCGTCGGGTCCTTGAAATACATGGTGTCATGCGGGCCGTTTTCACAGAAAGTAATAATGGTAGACAAGCTGGATCCGCGGCGGCCCGCACGGCCGGCACGCTGCTGATAGTTTTCGCGTGTCGGAGGAATGTTTCTAAGCCCTACGGCGACGAGGGATCCGATATCGATGCCGACTTCCATGGTTGTCGTACTGCTGAGGATATCGACAGGAGTTTCATTATCCTGAACCAGGTCCTGGAAACGGAGTTCATACTGTTCCGTTTTACTCCAGAGGTCATCACGTTGGTCTTTATGAGAAAGCTGTGCGGTATGCTCTTCCGTATCAATGACCTGGATAGGTTTGCCATCGAGCGCATCTTGAAGCGGTTTTCTCCAGAAGCTGAGCGCATCGTACTCTTCCGGCCTCATTTCATGGATGTGTTCAGCGCCGCATGAGGGGCATCTTCCTTTCAGGAGGAAAGGCGTCAGCTCGGAGCACTGCTCGCATTTGTACCATACATGGTCAGGATCGAAACGTGCTTTGACTCTGGTAAGATCCACATAAAGTCTGCCATTATCCGGCTGGGCATGGTCAAGGAACTGTTCCTTCAAAACCTGCTTCCAGACCAGTTCTTCTTTACTCTCTTGAACTTTAGTTCTTGTTTTCTTCCCGCTTTCCTGCCATCCTGCTGCTTCCCGGATAATTGCTGAAAAGGCCCAATCATCTTTAAGGCCATAGCCATCAAAGTTTGGGCGGACTTCCATGCGGATGGTATCGCTGATTGTGTGTCCGAGAGCTGTATATCTGTCAGAAATATAGAGCATCCAGGCATTAAAGAAATCTTTGAATTCCTCTTCCGAAATCTCTATCCCTTGGTCACTTAGTTCATCAACGGCAGCCTCAAGTGCTTTCTCTGTGGGCTCAATCCAGCTTGTGGCAGAGTCATAGAGCGTATTGTAACCACCCGCAAATAAGCGGAGGACATATTTCTGCATCCTCAAAGGTGCATTTGTTATTTTGTATCTTGGATCATAATCTCTGTTTCGCTTTGTATAGCGTTCGTAATTCCGTAATGCGGAGCGGCAGTTTTCTTCAAATTTATTTCGTTCTTCTCCGTGGAAAAGCTGCAAATGATGACGCCCTGCTGCAAGGCAGAAGTAATCATAAAGAGAATCCATGGACTGTTTAGAGCCCTGCTTTTCCATTTCTGCCAAAGCAAGGACAAATAATTGTCTTGCCGCTTCAATGTCAGAAGCATTCGACATGTCCCGTGCCAGTTTTGCTGCGCGCTGACGGCTGTCCGAAAAGAGCAGAACCTTGCGGCCCTGATTGGGAAAATGATACGGATCTTTATCCTTCCCGGGAACAGCAGGCTGCAGTTTAAATTGAGACTGGATTAAATTGAAGAATGATAAGTTGCCCTGTGTACTGAATGATACAAGCTGAGTCGAAGGAAGTTTGTGGGTGCAGTGCGGGCAGTCCGCGAATGTAATAACCCCGGGCTGATCTTTGACAGAGTGGTTACAGTAATAGAGTTTTCGAATTCCTTCTTTGCCTGCCAGCGAGTCATCGGCAAAGTTAATAAATCCGCTCTTGATGTCCAAATAGCATGGTTTGATGGCACTTTTGCCGCTGCTTTTAGGGGGCAGATAATCATCCTCCGGAATGAATAAATGGATTTCCTTCATATTCTTATCCATGAGCTGACCGGGATAGTGCCAAAGGTAGACATGGCTTTCATGGGTAAAGAAACCACCATCCAGAATATAGCCTTTGAAGAACAGCGCGCCGCAGCGTCTGTCCTTATAGAGCTCGTATACGACACTGCCGCAGTGTGGGCAGGTCAGGCCACTGTCAGACAAGTAAATTTCCCCTAAAGTAAGGCCGCCATCTGAATGAGAGTGGCTGCATTCTGGGTTGGTGCAGGCGTAGACCCCGGAAATACCTCTGAAGAGCATGTGCATACGGGCAGGGAAAAGGACGGAATCTTTCGCATTTTTTGCCAGTGGTGCAATCGCTAAAAGGACGCTTATTGCTTTCAGTGCATCATCCGAATTGAGCGTGGGGAAAATGTTTGAAGAAAGTTCGCCCAGAGAAACGGCGTTTCCACGGCAAGCCTTGATCAGATTATGGAAGGGACGGTAATCGATCAGGTGATCGTACATCCAGTTGTAAAGAGGTTCCAAGGAATTGATGGAAGTATCAAAATGACCGGCATTCTTCCAGAAATCCAGAAGGGCGGAGAGATCTCTGTTCTCAAATTTTCCTGGATCTGAATGTAAGAGAAGATCGGCGGGAATATCATACTTTGCATTATTATCGATGATTTCCTGACGGCCTTTAAGATAGCGGAACTCCGTCTTTTCATCGGAAGCTGTCAATTCATTGGCAAATGTCATGACAGCATCCCTGTCGCTCAGGCTCTGGTTCGGCATACTTGCTGTCGTCAGGATGAACTGCACACGATCCCGGCCGATGCCGAGTTTATGGAAAAGGCGGCGGATCAATAAGGAAACTTCTCCGCCGGATGAGCCGCGGTACATGTGTGCTTCATCGATGACGAAGAGAAGTTTGTTCTCTTTGCTGGAGGCGAGCCATTCGCGGGTGTCACTCCAGATTTTTCTTTCTCTGGGGCGCAGGAGCATGTATTCCAGCATGGAATAGTTGGTAATCAGTATATCCGGGCAGAATTGCTGCATCTCGAAACGGGTGATCAGCTCTGCGTCTTCCGGATCTGGGGTATGATCGCTATCATGAAGCCGATCAAGGAAATCAGCCATGTCTGCTTTGGCTGGAATCTTTCCTTCTTCCTGCAGATGTTGGAAGAATTCTTTCTCTGAATCATCTTCCGGGAAAGACATTCGGCGAAGAGTCCGTTCAAGTTTGCGGTCCGGATCCTTCGATGGTTGTTCTCCCGGATATGGCGTACGCCCGGTGTACATGCCAAATTGAGGGCGGCGGACGCTGCCGCAAGTTTTCCTGAATGCGGTAATGAATTTCTTTTTGGGATCTCCAATCATCTTCCGAAGGCGGCTGACTTGGTCAGAGACGAGCGCATTCATCGGATACATGATGATGGTGCGGATTCCGCGCTTTTCCCATGTTTTCTTTGAGGATCTTGCTTCAGAAGCCATCTTGGCCAGAAGAGGCCACATGAAACATTCCGTTTTACCGGAACCAGTGCCCGTCGAAACGAATAGATTTTCACCTCTGGCGGCTGCTTCAAGCGCTTGTATCTGATGCTCGTAAGGCGATGGGAAAATGCCGATGCCGGCTTTTGCCAGATCGGAGAAATAGTCTTTCATCCATGGAGCAAGATCTGCTTTTGCCAGACCGTTTTCTACAGTAACATAAGCAGGTGAAGACTCAATGTAAGGCTTCTGGTAAAGCAGGCCTTCATCATCAATATGTGCGTTGAGCGATGATAGTAAAACCGGGGATTTTCCGAATAATTGCGATTTAATATAATTCTCCAGCTCCGTTCGAAGCTGCTTATGAATGGAACTTGCTCCGTTGGGCATCAGGTAGTGCCTCCTTTATTTCTCTTTAAATGCATAGCCTTCCTCAGTCAGTATTTTCCGCATGACAGTGAATACGACCTTTGTCAGTTTTCTGTGAAAGTTGCTAGGGAGAATATTCGCTCTTTCCGGCCAACTGTAAAGCTTCAGGAAGTGAAGTTCCCTGGGCGGCAGGAGGTAATTTAAATGGACATGAACCAAGGATCCATCTACAGAATATTCAATAGGAGGCAGCGTCTGGTTCTCGGAAAGAAGAGCGCAGGAAAGAGCTCTGTAATTATGAGACTCCACCTGCCAGGGAGGCAGCGGACTTACCTTGAGCTTGTTATTTTCATACCGATAAAGATAGTACAGAAGAGCCCCTTCCTGGCCCGTTCGAAGAATAGAGACCTGCCCGGTTTTATCGGGCTTATTGGTCCAATATCCATAAGAAAAAGGTGGATTCAGAAGAAGGTACTTGGTGGGCGTTTCAAATGGCTTTACGGATTTCCAGGAAGCCGCAGATAGTGTCTTTTCCCATACAGTCTTTAGATTATCCTGTGACAGGCCGAACATATCCCTGATGTCCTTCATTTCTTTGGCTTCCTCTGCCAGAGAGGAAGCCTCCTTGACCAGAGAATAGAAGCCCAGTCCGGATACGCAGGAAATGCTTTCCGGTGCAAGACCTCGCTGGAAGCAAATATTGTCAATCTTTTCCTCGTGCTTCATGGCGGGGACAATTCTGTAAGGTTTATGATAAACGACGCCCGTCTTTAAGAACTGGTCTGCAATCTCATCTTCAATTGTCGTTGGATACGGACTGACTTTCTCGGCCTCCTCATCAGCGGTGAAAGCAGGGAATTCATTGGAAACACTGGGATATAGGGAAAGATAATCCTTGAGTATGCGGCGGACACGTCTTTTCAGATGCACAATGGAAATCGATTTCTCGTCATCCCAGAGCGATGTGTACGCCATCATGCCGCAAATGCTGTAAATTACACGGGCTTTCCAGTCATTTTCAGGTTCTTTAGCTCCCCGGTAGATGTGATACTTGTCAGATACATTTTCCAGAAGCTTCTCATACTCGTTCATTGGATATCTCCTAATACATATTCCATGCGGCTTTTCAAATCCTTAGAAAGAGCTATATCTGAGGAATCCAGTGATTCAGTCAATTTGTCCATCTTCATCGTGGCATAGGCAATCGGAAGGAGTGCAAGCAGGAAATCATCATCTCCGCTGACTTCCGGATAGATACCATGCATTGAAGCAGCCAGAGAAGTGATTTGATTTTTTACCAAAGCAGGCAGTCCAAGTTTTGGAAGTGATTTTAACCGTACATGGTTATCTTCAGGAGCTTTATTAGGATCCAGGACTTCGGTGAAGTAACCGCCACGGTAACCACCTTCTGCCTTTTTATCAACAAGGAATTCCGTAAAAACGGGTAGTATAAAGTTATAGAGGCTTCTTGGTTCAATTTGGATATCTTCTGCATAGGGATGTTCAACGATGTAGAAAATATCTTTCTTGGAGAGAATCTCAGGAAGTCCGTTCATCCATCTGCTGCCCAGAAGATTATGAATGATGACAATGTCCTCATTATGAGTACCTATTTCAGCGATTACCTGATGGTTGAATTCTCCTTCGCAATGGAGAATTCCGTGTATATGATCAAGATGAGTTACAGAAGCACAGAATGCCTGAATGATATCATTGGTATTTGGACCCACAAGGAGAATCGGCTGCTTCTTGCTGTAAGCAGCGCAGAGGAAAGAAGCAAGGCCACTGGAATACTTCCCTGAAACTCCAGCCAGTTCAAGTTCAAAAGCAGTCGTATCTATAACGTGTGTCCAGGAATGATACACTTCAAGATCATTAATATCACCTCTGGCGGGCAATGTGTGGTAGAGGGCAGGGACTTTCGCCGTTTCCACTGCTTTTTCAGTCTTCTCCGGCAGGGCGGTAGTGAATGCCATGGTTGCAAGAAACTCAGCAGCATTTTCACGTGCGTTTTGAATTTTTTCAGCGACAGCTTTTTCTACATCCTCAGCTAATTTTTTTCTGTTTGCAAGACTCTGTTCAAATTGTTCATTATCTGCCTTTGCCTTCTCAAGAGTGCTTTTTGAAGCCTTGATTTCATTTTTGATGGTGCCTAAATCGTCATTGAGGGAATTATATTCAGCAATAAGGTCTTCATTCTCTTTAACCAATTCTTCCCGAATCGAATTTTTGCCTTTTTCCCAAAGTTCATCATTGGCTGAAATGGCGGAACCGAGTACATCATCTTCTATGCTGCTGCCGTCAATATGGCTGACAGCGTTATCCAAGAATTCATCCAGATAGTTTTGGGCTTCAGTGGGAGAGCAATGTAATTCAGATACAATTTTTTCTGTGACATCAGAGTCGGGGATGGTTCCGATAAAATTCTTCAGACTCTTATGCTGGTCATGGGTCAAACCTCGTGCCTTGCAGGCGTTCCAGGAAAGGGAATCAAAGATGATATCTTTAACGATTTCTCGAGGTCCTCTTACCGGATAAAGGTCGATGGGGATACCAGCAAAAGGCTTTCTATAGAAGAGGAACCCATTGTGCAAGTTTAAAATGTCGTTCCCTCCAAACCGATAGACAGGGGCTATTGTGTAATTTTTACTAAAGACGGCCACTCCATTATTAATATCGAGATCTTTTGCCTTGCATAAAATGCCTGTATATTGGCTTCCAGACTTGATGGCAAACATGACCTTGCCACTGTTAAGGTTAAAATCGACTCCCTTTTTTAAAAGCCTAATCAGCTCATCGAGAGAGAAGGAATCTTCCATGATTTTAACTTCGATAGCATCAATTTCCGGGGTATAATTTACAACGAGAAAATCCTTTGTTTCATCCGTGTCTCTGCGCGTCGCAGACCAGGTCCATATGCCATAGAATCCATCATCAGAAGTTGTATTACTATTTTCAAAGAAATTGTAGTAAAGTTTGCTTCTGTTTCTAAAGTAGGGCGGTTCGTTCTTATCCTGATAGAAAATCTCATAATTTCCATAAGTGTTCAGATCGGCGCAGCGGGATAGCCAACGGTTTTCGAATTTGTCCGTAAAGATACGGCATAAGGAGATAATCTCACCACTATCATCGTTACCATAGTCATAACCAGGCAGAGCAGCAAGGTTGGTATCGTCATACTCCGCAAGATGGTTTGAATTGTTAGGATTAGCCATAATTATATTCCCCTCTTTATAAAAGTTAGTAAGGCCGGATTGGTTGATTCATATGCATGCTGCGATACATGTGCTGCAGTTTTCGGTAAGACTGTTCTTTGATGCTGCCCTTCTTGATGCATCTTCGAATCCATAGGCAGACCTGTGGATAGCAGCTCATGCCAAGAAGAATATTTGAAAGAGCGTGCGGGACAGGGATGGAAGGACCCGGCATATGAATCAGTTCGTCTAAAATTTCCATTTCATTGCTAGAAACGTCGGATACCTGCCTCTTGAACTCAATCTGCCAGACAACATCAAGTCCGATCATGACATGAATGGAAGTATCATACGTGATTCCATCAATCATGGCAGATTCGTCTGCTTTAATATCTCTCTTATCTATACGTCCTGCATGATTGATAACGATTTCACCATCATAGGGGGACTTAAATAGCAAGGTCTTTTTATTGGGGAGCACATCTGTCTCCCCAGGTTGTATCACGGTATCTTTGAAATCAGTGACGGAAATTTCCGGACAAGTTCCTTCCTGATTGAGAGCTTCTCTCCAGAAATAGGTGTACTGCAGAGCCTGCGAACGGCCTACCGATATTAAGTGCTGCCGGTCAGAACACTTCACCTTAAAAAGCTTCAGCTGTTCTGCTTTAACATGCAATGGATCTACCTTTGTAAAAGGAGATGTCTGGAATGCGGTCGTATTCCCTTCGACAAGCATGTACATGGTTGTCTGATTGTGCTTGATATTCGACTCGCCTTCCACAAACAGCGGCCAAATGGGGCGAAGGGAAATCGGCTTATCCGTCAGGCGGTAATGGAAATCAAGAAAGAAACGGGCTGCATCCTCATTAAATTCAGAAGCGATAACAGAAGCTAAAATCCACGATTCTCCTCCATACCTCTGCTGCATGAGCTTTGTGACCTTTACCGTCCTGGAACTATGGGGAAGAAAACTCCGCTTCAGCAGATAGTATTCCTTTCCAATTTCCACATCAGCATCATTGGAGAGCATTCGACCAGAGGCTTTATCAAATAACGTTCCTCTCGGATTAATGCCTTTGACCATTGATGGCCAGAATTTATATAACTCATTGCTCCCGTTTTCGAAATGAAGCGTATAAGTCTCATATGGATGATCCCATAAAGGAAGATACATGATGCGGTCGTTATTGAGGCGCTCTTTTGTGAAAGAAAACGATCTGATTTCGCCCTTGGGGTAAATTGTCAGTTTAAAATTTTTCTCCAATAAATTCTCAGGAACACGAACTAAACCCATCTCCAGACTAAACGAAGAAGGTGGATTGCCAGAAACACAAATACGGATTGGCAAGTCATGATCCGTTGAACTATATGTAGGATAAGCGCCGGGGCCGAAGGTACGCTCCGGGCAGGTCTTTTCATCCTCCGCGCGGCTGTGCTTAAAATAACGCACCCGTATGGAGCCATTCGTCAGACTGACATACTGACCGCATAATTCGCACATGAAAAGCCCGCTGTCAGCATGGATTGTCCCATAGGGATATCGCTTAGCAGCCTCCTCAGCCGTAATCCGCTTCCAACCATGCCCCTCCCACATACAGACATGATTTAAAGAAGCCATACACATCCCTCCCTACTAAAACTTCCTTCCCAATGCAGATTTCCCAGATCTGCAAAATAAGTAAGTATTCCAGATGTATGGAATATTAATATTTGATATTCCAATACTTGCAGAATGCGCAATAAAGTATCTTATTTTGTAAATATAACTAACAAAATTATATTTTATAACCGAAAGAATAGCAATCAAAACAGGCATAAGCCATGCTCACTTTTACTTATCTGCAAGAAGAAATTGAGAAGAAGGGGAAAGTGAATAAAACTATCGCGAAAAAAACACCGTACGACTGGAATTCGTTCTATGGAATGCAATCGTAGAGCTGGCCTCGAAACATACACGGTACAAGATTGATCTTGGTATAATAAAAAAAGAAATCTGGCGGAAATGGTATTCATGAGAAAGAGGTGGCATGGATGAGCGATGAACAGGCGCCAAATGCGGGAGAGGAATATGCTCTGAAAGAGTACTTCATTAAGTACATGGAAGAAATAAAAGGATTGTCTGAAGCCTCGATTAAGCATTATATGGGTGCGCTCGACACGGTAATCAGTAGGTATTTGAAAGAAAAAGGGCTTGTCAATCATTCCATCTTTGAAATTAAATCCTTGAAACATTTACTTGATGTGCAAGAATTCTGAAAAAAGATCCTGACTTTGTAGCGCTTAATGAAAAAGGTCATAGGATGTATCGCAGCGGGCTCCAGAGTTATATAGATTTTGCCCGTGGTCAATGGTCTGATTCACATAAATATGAAGATACAAAAGTGGAGCTTTCAAAACTTGACGAGCCCATACCAAGAGAAAAATATCACTATGAGATAACCAGCGAAAGGTACAGAAGATCCCCTATTATTAAGCATCAGGTCCTTAAAGCAGAACACTACCTTTGCGAAGTCGATCATCATCATGAGACATTCATCGTAAACAATACAAATCACGCGTACATGGAAGGCCATCATGTAATTCCGCTGAGCCATCAAAAGCAATTCAAGTACAGTCTTGATATTTACGCCAATGTCATCTGCCTTTGCCCGATATGCCACCGGCTTCTTCATTATGGAAGAATGAGTGACAGAGAAAAGATATTAGATCAGATTTATGGAGAGAGAAGTGAACGCCTGGCAAAGAGCGGCCTGGATATCAGCAGGAAAGATTTCTTCAATCTGGCAGAGAGCAGATGAATAAGAGTTTCAAAGTGGTTCATGAAAATAGAAATGTAATAGTGATTCCCGAATTGCAATAATAAGTTGAACACCCGGCGAACCTTTATGCAGTAAGTGCTG
>OGXM01000380.1_pt1 | contig 29819 bp, 38 predicted proteins | sample 1576271 | NCBI WGS metagenome assembly OGXM01 (sample SAMEA3541579, study PRJEB24748) | human gut metagenome | biome: human gut; feature: human-associated habitat; material: faeces | place: China | collected 2012 | reverse complement strand
ATAAGATACAGAGATGAAGATAATCAACGAACAATTACTCGACGAGACCCAGGCCAAAGCCTTGCAGTCTCCCCGCCTGCGAATGAACTATAATTTCCATGAGAGATTGGATGATCCGATCAACTTTTTCCTTGCTGAATCCGTCAGCCGTATCGTCATTCACGCCTTTTGTTCCCGCACCCTTGTTGGCGTAGAGGTTTTTGTACGCAAGATAATACAGATCGGGTCTTAATAGATAGCGGTAGAGCCTTGTGAAGATTTCCTCTTTGTTGTCCCTTGAATTTTTTCTGATTCTATCCAAAATCTCGATTGTTGGTTGCATTTGAGGCTTTCCTCCCTAATCAAATTTCAATTCTGGAATGCAATAACTGTTCTCCTTCGTCTGAAATACATGGCGTATTCCGTGAGAGTCGTTACTTCCCACAAAACTACTATGAGAACTCCGTTGCCATATCGGATATTCAGCGTCATCTTCCTTGCCTTTTGAGGGCTTGGAATTTATCACCCGCAGGGGCATTTCGCATAGCTCATTTGAGCATTCCGACTTAGGCAATCCCCAGTTAGCGTAATAAGTAGGCAAGTGCGGATTGTCGGATACGCTTTCGTTTCGTTATTTCCAGTTCTCTGGTTTGTCACATGAATGGATTGATAACCCATCGCGCAAAGGCGAAACGCAATGTTATTCATGTCAGAGGTTGATGCCGCCGTATCTACGGTGGTTACATACACATTCCTCCGCCCGAACACAACGGGGACTTGAAACTCGCATTCAACATTCAGTAGTTCTATCCTCATATCCGCTTAACGTAGCAATTCAGTCGTGCTCTTGTGTATAGAGCAACTTATCGCTTTCCCACCATGCTATGGTCCCGCATCAGCTTTCGCCTATCGGTTAGGCGGGTCGTTTCCACTGTTATCTGAGTGGGTAGTGCCTGATTCTACTTCTTACTACGCCCTATCTGGGCGCGCGCCCTTGGTGTTGGTGATCAGGGCGTTCACGAATTTCAGGATGTCGGCCTCGTTGCGGATATACGACAAAGGGTTGTAGTGCATGGACTTGGAAAAATCTATGCTGTTGAACACCTTGATCTGATAGCCCCGGCGCTGGAGAAAGGCCCCGACCTGCCCCAGCACACCGCCCTTGGGGTCTACCACCACATAGGAAGAATGTGCCTGCAAAAGCTGGGGCGTGAGCCAAAAGCGGGTCTTGCCCGAGCCGGACGAGCCGATCCCGCAGAAATTGAGGTTGCGGGCGTTGGCGGGATTTTTCGGGCGGGTGTTCATGGTGAGCCGTTCCGTGGCGGTCAGCAGCATATTGTTTTCAAACTTGGGATCGACAAAGGGCTTGATGTCTTTTTCGTTGCCCCAGCGGGCTGTGCCGTACTCGGCATCGCGGCGAAATTTCTTTGCTTTTTTCGCCTTGCAGTAGATCAGCAGCCGGAAGCCGACTGCGCCCACAATGCCGACAAACCAATCCAGCGGGGCAAGGCCGGGGGCAAAGCTGGCAAAGGCCGCGCCGATGGTCTGGCCCAGCCCCAGCAGCTTTTCCCCGAAGCCCGCACCAGCGGCCAGACGGTACGCCGTGCCGATTTTCAGGCAAAACCAGCCGATGAACAGGTACGGGATATTCGGAAGAACATACTTCCTGATTTTATCTGTCGCCATGCGCCGCCTCCTTTGTCAGTTCCCGCTGGGGCTGCTTTTTCACCTGTTCCTCCGCCTGCCGGAGTTGCTCCCGGATCGGTGTCTGCCGGGACTTGGCCCGTTTCAGCTCCAAACGGGAATACTCGGCAAAGCAGCCTGTGATGGCATCGGCCTGCCGTGCCTTGAATAAAAGCAGATATTTTTGCTCCCCCACACGGCGGATGGCATAGTCCACGCCCCATTTCCGGGCCACCTTGTCAAACAGCTTGGGCGTGTCCACCTCGATGGCGTTGGTGTCCCCGCCGTGGCCCATGAGCTTTCGCACGCTCTGCTTGCCGTGGGGCGTCTGCGCCTTGCGGTGCTCCTTGGCAATCTTCCGGCCCACGGCGGCCACCACATAGGCCAGCGCACGGGCGGTCAGCTTGGACGCCTTGACGCTGACGGCGATGGTCTGCCGGGACACTTCATCTCCGACGATAGCTTACACCTCCTTTGCCCTCTGGCCACCGTGACCAGAAGCGGCCTATCTGTCCTCGCGGCTGGTAGGAAGCCGCAGCTTTTCCTCGTTCAGCGCCGAACGGTCTATGACCTCCTGATACGCCGCCATCTGCTCCCGGATATTCAGCTTGGGATAGGCAAAAATACGGTGCTCCGGGGGAATATCCTCCATCCCGTGATACCGCTCCACAAAGCTGCCGCCGTTATTGAACACATAGCCGCCGGGGGCAAAATGGCCGCCGTCATTGATCCGTGCGTCCCGCCCGTAGGCTTCAAAGTCGAAGTAGGGCAGCACATTATCCGGCACATCCAGCATTTCCATTTCCTCGATGTAGGCCCGGCCCAGCGCCTCCTCGCTGTCGATACCGGGGTAGAAGTCATAGCAATCCAGATTTTGCGCGAGGTTGATCAGGTCATGGACGCTGCCCGTGTATTCGCCGCTGTCAATGACGGCCTCAAACTTTTCAATGTCGCTCTGGTCGAGGTCAGACAGCACATGGGCCAGATGGTTCAGCTCGTCAATGCTTTCATACTCGCCCAAATGGTCATACAGGCCCAGCACATCACCGTCGAATGAGGTAATGAAGATTTCCTCATACCGTACCCCATCCACGCCGATGCGCTTCAAAAGGGCCTGCACCTCCTCCGTGGTGGCCGGGAATTTCAGCGTTTCGCCCACAAGCCGCCCCTCGTTGTATTTGCCGAGGTTGGTAATGTAGGCTTCAAACAGGGATGACATTTTCAGCACCTCCTTGTCAGAACATCGTATATGCCGCGCACAATGTACTCGGCGCAGGGCAGCGCGATTGCATTTCCCAGCGCCCGGTAGCGGTGGGCGGGCAGGATTTCCTCACTATCCGCGCCGTACTTTGTCCAGCCCTCCGGCAGCCCCATGAGCCGTTCACATTCTCTTTCCGTGGGAAAGCGGACACAGCCCCCGGCAGGATCGTCCTCATACCAAAAGGCAAAGGGACTTACCGCGCTGGCTAACAGAGTGGGAAAAGGGTCAGTTGGCAGTCCGAAGCTGTTTCGGAACGCCTCCGTTGTCCGCTCCTTTGCCGATGCCCGCATATAGTCGTTAGCTTATATCCGGCGAAGGGGAGGTGAGCTGGTCATGTATGAACAACAAGATCTGAAGCTGGTCGGCTCACGCATCAAAGCTGTTCGAATCAGCAGAGGCATGAGCCAAGCGGATTTGGCAGTCGAAGCTTCTGTTTCACTGCCGCTGATTAGCAACATCGAACGAGGAAAAACGGGGATGCAACTTGAGACTTTCGTCAAAGTGGCGGAAGCCCTTCAGGTATCTGCAGACTATTTGCTCCGCCCAGATGTACCGGAGGTCAAAGCAATCTATCAAGGTGAGTTTGCGGAGCTCCTTGAAGACTGCTCGGCCAGTGAGATGGAAACCATCTTAAAGATTGTCCGAGAGGTCAAAGCCTCCATGCATAAGAAGCAGAATAATGATTAATTATCGGATTGGGTGACCAATCCGATAATTTTTTTGTCATTTCCATACCATAGGTCAAGATGCTGACCTATGGTATCTTCTTATTTTTAAGCATTTTCCCTATAATTCACCCAAAAGGGCTTGCCCAAATGCCGGAGGAAAACATGGAAAACACGAAACTGCTGCCTTTAGGTACTGAACAAGGACTCGAAGAGACTGAGTATCCCTCCTTTGACCTGTGCCTGGGAGAAAACATGGTATCACCCCTTGTGGCACAACACAGGCAGTGGTTGAAAACTATCCGCCATGAAGTACCTAACCCCAAGATCCCGTTCAAGGTTGCAGTGTACATCCGCTTTTTCAACCAGACAAAATATAGAGACGAGGAATATCTCGAACGCAACAAAGAGGTTTTTCGTGCTACGCTGGCTCAGTATCCTATGTGGGAGTTTGTAGGTTTCTATATTGACAATGGATCAACCGCTCCGTATATGGAGAACTCTACAGCATGGTCTGAGCTTCTGTCTGACTGCGATGCTGGGAAAGTCGATCTCATAATCACACAGAAGGTCAGCAATGTGTCCAGAGATGTTCAAGAAGTAACTATTTGTGCAAGAATGCTCGCTGCTCGCAGGCCTCCTGTTGGCATCTACTTCATATCAGAAGATCTATACACTTTGGCATCGTATTATCGCGACGATCTTCGAGAGCCTTGTTTTCTCCCAACCCCTGACTGGAAGATCCTGCCTGATGACGAGCTGGATATGAGAGGTGCTCTCCATGAGTAAATCAGCAAAGAAAGCAGCCGACCAGGCAGAACGCGAGAAAGTACATAAGCGATACTCGAATCGGAGAGAGCCAGATGTCATCTATCCGGCAAAGAAGCAGGTCGATTTCTACGATGCTGATATTCATCAGCGTGTTGCGGTCTACGTCCGAGTTTCAACTGATAATCTCGGTCAGGAAACTTCCTATGAACTTCAGAAGAACTATTATGAAGAGTTCGTCTTGAAGCATCCCAATTGGAAGCTTGTAAAGATCTACGCCGATAAAGGAATCTCGGGCACTTCGACAAAACACCGCGTTGAGCTAAACCAAATGCTCACTGACAGCAGAGCCGGAAAAATCGACTTGATCATCACCAAATCAGTCTCGCGTCTTGCCAGAAATACCGTCGACTGTATTACTATGGTGCGGAATCTTACGGAGCTCCGCAATCCAGTGGGCGTTTTCTTCGAGAGTGAATGCATCTTCTCGTTGAACGAGGATACAAACATGCCGCTGTCTTTTTTGGCTTCCATTGCGGAAAACGAGTCCCGCATTCGAAGCCGCAGTATGGAAGTTTCGCTTGCTCAGCGGTTGAATGGAGGACTTCCTCTGACACCCAAGCTGTTGGGCTATTCCCATGATGCTGACGGCAAGTTGGTGATCAATCCGGACGAAGCGCCGACCGTGAAGCTCATATTCTACATGTATCTGTCCGGATATTCTTCATCGCATATTGCAAAAACCCTCGAGGCACTTGGTAAGAGGACATTCCTTGGTAATTCCAAGTGGACTTCCGGCACCGTAATTCAGGTCTTGAGGAATGAGCGGCATTGTGGTGATGTTCTCACAAGAAAGACATTCACGCCTGATGTGATTAGTCATAAGTCCAAGAAAAACAGAGGAGAACGGCAGCAGAGCCTGTATAAAGGAGAACACGAGGCAATCGTGTCGCGGGACGATTATATAGCCGTCCAGCACATGATCAATAATGCGAAATACGGCGGAAAGTCTATTCTGCCGGAGCTTCGGGTGATTGAATCTGGCGTTCTGAAAGGATTTGTCACAATTAGCCCTAAGTGGGCAGGTTTCAAGGCAGTCGATTATTTACAGGCTTCTATGAGTGTCTACACGGACGATACATATTATGGCCAGCCTGCGGAGGGTGACGCCACATTCGAGGTGGCAGCTGGAGATTTTGATTTGCGCGGCTTTGAAGTTACGAATTCATCTCTCTTTGATGCGAACAAAAGACCGTATGTCTTATTTCAGAGCAAACAAATCAAGTTCAGCACAGATTGCGTCAGGCAGTTCGGGAAGGACAACAAAGTTGAACTGCTGATCCATCCGGGATTGCGGAAGCTCGCTGTTCGTCGCGCCTCTAAGGATTCTCGCCAGTGCGTACAGTGGTCAAGGCCCGACGATGGAAAATACTACGCCAAAGAGATACCGTGTACCGCATTTGGTGGAACCCTATTCGAACTTCTCGATTGGGAAACCGATTTTAAGTTCAGGGCCTATGGTAGACTCCTCCAAAACGAAGGAGATTCGGTGTTCCTATTTGATTTGAGTGAGCCTGAGATTTTTATCCAGTCCTATCTCATGACGGGGACAGATTCTCCCGTCAGCGGCGATGGTGAGCTTTCTCCTCTCTCCGTATCAGGAAAGCGCATTCGGGCAGTTCCTAAGAAACTGGCAGACAGGTTTGGTAGTGACTTTTACTCTCACAGACTTACCTCATCTTCACCGGAATTACAAAGTGAAGATGCATGGAAGCTTTGGCTGGAAGGCCAACTCTTTGAAACCGGTGAGAAGCTTCGAGTCACCAAGTTTGATGAAATGCAGCAATTCATAGCAGAGCAATTAGCCCCCATAAAGCAGATGGAAGAGGTGAATTTTAATGCCTGAAAAAAACAATATTCCAATCTTTCGGAATCTTGATGGAGTGTACTACCGCGTGGTTCGTGATGGTATACATGTCAACAGATGCTTTTCTGATTTGTCCGAAGCCGAGCAGGATGTGATCATGGCAGAGTATAACACGGAACAGCTCAGACGGCTTTGCCGCTATCTCAGCATGAGCCTACGCCAGATTGGAGATGCGCTGGATCTTGTCAGAGACGAATGAAAGGAGCGCAGAATGGAAGTAGAGAATCAGGTTTCTTTCATCTCACCGATGCTGCAGAATACTCAATTCGGCAATGTCGATGATGAAACTACCATTACCTTTAAGGAGGATGCGGACACGCCAATGACAATCGACGCATCGGCACCAGGCGATGTGATCGAACTTAGTGACGACTTCGATTTTGATGGGTATCAGGTGGTTCGTAGGGAGTTCTTCGCTCATACTTTCGAGCCGTCTATCACCTTCAACAATTACAAAGTTTATGTCAATACTGCTTGTTTAAACAAGTTTCCCCATGCAGACTGTGTCCAGCTCTTGATCAATCGAGAGTCGCACATTCTTGCACTACGCCCTTGCGCCGAGTCAGAGCGAGACGCATTCGCGTGGTGCAACACATCCGGCGGGAAGAGGAGGCCCCGCCAGGTGACGGGTAAGTTCTTCTTTGCAAAGCTCTTTGAGCTGATGGACTGGAATATTGATTACAGGTACAAGCTGCTTGGCAAGGTCATCCATGCTAATGATGAGTATCTGATTGTATTCGACTTGAACGCCTCCGAGATTTATCAGCGTATTGCAAAAGACGGAGGCAAGCCCAAGACCGCGCGTACACCTGTATTCCCTGCCGGTTGGAAGGATCAGTTCGGCTTGCCTTATCGTGAGCACCAGAAGTCCCTGCAGATCAACATTTTTGATGGATATGCAATCTATGGAATCAAGGATAGCACTGTATCCTCCACGGCATCCGTGGAAAATGTCACATCAGCCCATAACGCATATCAACCTGAGGTACCTGTGCAGGAGGGGAGTGTAAATGGGTAGTACGGATAACAGCGCGATCATGACCATTGACTTAAAGTGGAATCGCTTTCGCATACATAAGTCCACCCTGAACAAAATGGGGAATCCGCAATATGTTCAATTTCTGGTCAATCCAGAAGAAATGTTCATTGCTGTACTTGGCTCAGATCGGCCCCTCACTGGTGGCACCTCCAACCGAGTGAAGTTGGTTCAAACATCACGCCATTATTCTGTTGAGTTCTACAGCAATACGCTCCTGTGCGCTTTGGTCAATATGATCGGTACTCTCGACTTCCAATACAGTTATCGTATGAGCGGAGAGGTGGATGTTGCAAACAGAGTAGCCTATTTCTCCATGAAAACCTTAAAGAAAAATGAGAGGAGACCTCCCAGCGATGGATAAAGGATTTGCAGTGTTGAAGATCGACCCGGAATTTAAGACACTCATTCGCCCTTTACGGAAAGATGAGTATCTTCAACTCGAAGTAAATCTTACAGTAGACGGCTGCAGAGAGCCGATCATCACATGGAACAACATCATCATTGATGGCCATAACCGCTACGAGATATGTAATCGGCTACACATTCCCTATGCTGTACAGAAGATGCCATTTGAGAACCGGGAGCAAGCGATTGTCTGGATCTGCAGCAATCAGCTCGGTCGCCGAAATATTACGGAGGAAACCAGACGATATCTCATTGGAAAGCAGTATGAACTTGAGAAAGTAGCGCGTAAGCATCCACCCAACATCAATGGGTTCAACCAGTATAAGCGGAGAAACAAGGGTGAGCGAGGCGAGACTTTTCGTCGCACAGCCCAGAAGTTCAGCGCTCAATACAATGTATCTACTGGATCTGTGCAGAAGTATGCAATCTTCAGTAAGGCATTAGACGTTGTTGGACAGGCAGATCCTGAACTTCCTGGCAAAGTGCTTTCTGGCACTTTCAAAATTTCTCACGAGAACCTTGTGGCCCTTTCGAAAATGCCGCCGGAAGAGATCAGGCGAATCGGGACAAGACCTGAAGACCTACAGCACCCGTTCACCAGTTACAGTGAAACACGAAAAGAATTTGCTGATACAGACGAGGAGCCAGTCGAATCTATGCAGGAAACTTTACCTCTTATTAAAATTCCCCCCATGCACGACCCAGACGCCGAAATCGCCGGTTTGACTCTGACCGTTCCGTCGTGGGTCAGTTCCATTGAAAGAGCCAGAAACAATGCGGATATGAATGCCGCTTCAACGGGTGCAAAAAGCAAACTTGAGGAGGCGCTGTTGTCGCTACAGGAGAAGGTGTCCGAGATGCTCTCAGAAATCAGGGAGGTAGACTAATGCAAGACTTCAGCAGATTTGTTCCGAATGTCCACTTCGAGCAGATCCCGATCAAAAATCTCGTGTCTAATCAGGAATACCAACGGCCGTTGTCTCAGGCACAGGTTGAAAAAGCCATCGAGGACTTTGACCTGAACCAGATTAACCCGGTAAAGGTGAGCCGCCGTGATGGTGTCAACTATGTCTTTAATGGTCAGCACACCATAGAGATCGTTGCTACTGTATCCGGTTCGCGGGAGACTCCTGTTTGGTGCATGATTTATGACAGCTTAGATTACAAGAACGAAGCAGACATTTTTGCAAATCAGATGAAGCATGTGCGCCCGTTGAAGCCTTATGAGATATTCATGGCCAATATCGAAGCAGGAAATGAGCAGCAGCTTGTTATTAAGCGGCTCGTTGAATCCTATTCTCTTTCTATCGGGCCGACCAAAGCATATGGCGTGATCTGTGCGGTTGCCACGCTGGAGCGGATCTACACCAAATATGGTTACCATGTGCTTGACCGAACTTTGCGGCTCTGCGTTGGTACATGGGAGGGGGATATCGACTCTCTGGGGGCAAATGTATTAGCCGGTGTTGCGAGAATGGTCGTAGCATTTGGTGACCAGCTTCGTGACGAAACCTTTAAGGAGAGGGTTGGCTTCATGTCTGTTCGGCAGTTGTCTCGCATCGCTAAAGAGCGTGGAGCAGGGTCTCTTTGCTACGCCGAAGCTATGCTCGTTGCTTATAACCGAAAATGCAAATATACCTTGCGAATGACGAAGCTGCATTCTGGGAAGGTTGCTGCGGAAGATGACTTTGTAGAGGAAAACGAAGAACCCCTTGCAGACGATCCTGTCCTTGAGGAATAGCACACGCGGAATGCTCTTTGGCTTGTGACTGGCAAAAAAAGATCCCCCTTGCTCGAAGGGAGATCTGATGGTGAATCAAGCTGTGTTATTCAAGAGCCAGCGAGAAGGCCGGCCGCATATATTCCTGTGCGTTCCGGCTTAATCCGCATTCTGCTGCCAGACGATTCCAGTTATCACGGACGGTTTTCAGGACATCCGCTGCCATAGCCGCTGCGTCCTTGGTGCTGATCTCACAATACGGAGCGATCTCCAGCGCAAGGTCGAGGGAGATCGTTGCATCGTCCTCATTTACGCAAAGGGACAGCTCGTCACCCTCCGGGACGGGGTTTACATCGTATAAGGGTGAGAGATGCCAGCCATCTGTCTTGAGGATAAAGCCATGATTTCTCATGTGGTCATCCGTATTGGAAACAGCCATATTGAACACGATCCGCTTCCATAGCTCTGTCAAATCTCTCTTGGGAGTAGCGCCGTTGGCTTTGATAAAGGACACCAGTTCAAGATAACTGGAGCCATCCGCAGCCGATGCCCCATCGGTCTTGCCGAGCATTGTCATGGCGGACGCGAAATGAATCCGCGCAGCACCATTCCGGTCAAACCGTCGTACAAGGAAGGTGCTTCCGTACTTGGAGAAGTCGATCAGCATGGACTCGGGAACATCCAAGCCGCAAAGTCTTGCAAGGTCATGGGTGACCTTTTCCCATGCGCCCACATTAACATCGTCGTGCTTGGACGGAAACTTGGCGATCCACAGATTTCCGCTTGTGTCCAGAACGGTGGCCTTCGGACGAGCGCCGCCCAGTGAGGAACCGGGCTTGATGAGTTGATTGATCCATTTCTGCTCGAGACCGGACTCATCGTTTTCGAATTGGCGGGAGGCTTCCTCCAGCGTTCGCAGGCTGGTCCAGGGAGGTGTCGGGGTTTTTGAATCATCCGAAAGGAACGGACCGTCTTTGTCCAGCTTGAAGCGGATCGCGCCCATCCGCGTCTCGTCATAGACACCCAGCAGGAAGTCGCTGTCTAAGAGCTTTCGAGGCTTCCGGCCTTCCTGTTCCGCCAGTATTCTTTCTCTGCGCGTCATCAGCAGGCGACCCCAGCGGTCAGGGGAGGAGTCAGCGAAAAGGCCGAACACATTTTTTGCGCCGGAGGGATACTGCCGCCCGGCATACAGTTGAAGATCCGGGTCGAGATACATATAGTTTGCGCTGCTTTTTAACCAGTCAGCATCATACTCAAAGGAGTAGCTCTCCCGGCCACGGACATTCTCCACGAAGAGAGTCCCCAGGTAGTTTGGCTCTGTAGATTGGAAGCTCTCATAGACATAGATTTCTTTTTGGTTTGATGCCACGGTCAATCACCTCCGTTTCGTGGTGCTCTCTTGCGAGTGGTAAGTTCAAGGTCTTGGAGTTTACGCCCCAGCTCGTCATCTTTTGCAACGAGCAGAAGGTCTTTATCCATATTGTTCAGTGCGTGCAGAACTGCGGCATATATCCCAATCGCGACAGAGGGGTTTCCCTTTTCAACATTCCACACTGTGGCTCGGCTTACACCGGCTCTTTCCGCGACCAATTCGGCAGACAGATGCCGCCGTAATCTGGCAAGTTTGATCTGTTCTCCCAGCTGTTCTAAAATCGCCTGCGTCTGCGGCAGCACAGCAACACTCTTTCGTCCCATTCTGCACACCACCTCTACATCATCTTTGTGCTTGTTATTATAGACAACATATCTATGATTGTCAATAAATAAAGACATTAAAGGAGGGCGTTGCCTGCGACTATCCCATACTTCATTGTGTGCTGACTACCTTACCGATATGCATCCGGCCTTATGCCTGATTGGGGGGGATTCTATGGAAGTAATCATTCATTTGCCGCGCTCAAAGGAAGGTCAGGAGGAACTTGGCAAGTGCGTTGCAACTGTCCATGCACAGTTGATTTATAATTACATCTCAAGGTTGGAGTGTTCAACAGAGCAAAAGGTCGCCCTTCTCGATGCGATTCAGGAGAACATTCACGATGAAATAAAGAAAGAGAAAGAGGGATGATCCCTCAATCTCCTACGCTTAGACGGATTCTTCGACAAGGTATCCGCCACCGAAGATGATTTCCAGCTTGCCACCAGGATAGACCTTAATACATTCCACCATCTGGCGGACAATGGAGTCATCATACTCCATGCATTTGCTTTCTCTTTCTGAGATGATGGCTTGGATCTGCTCGAGGCGGCTCTGCTCACCGTTATCCTTGGCGGTGCTTTCCTGAATAGCTGCTATACGCTGCTTGAGAAGTTCTGTTTCTTGTGACAGTGTCATGAACTCGCTTTCATGGGCCTCGATGCCATCACCGGAGCTGACACTCTCATTGACAAGCGCCAGCATCTTATTGTTTAGGGCTTCGACCTTTCTCTCCAACATATCTACTTCTTCCGGATCTCCATTAAGGCCGAGGGCTTCGCTGATGGTCGCTCTCATGAGTGCCTTATAGGTGGCGTTATCCTGCTCGTTAAACTTGTTGACCGCTCGAACGATGGCCTCCTGTAGCTTGTCCTCCATAATGGTGGGGGAATCGCTGCAGTATTTCTTGCCGTAGTCCAGACGGCTGATGCAGCGCCACACGATGCGCTTAACGCCGTTTCTTGACCATGTCACGCGGCGATAGCGGGTACCGCAGTTGCCGCAGATGAGGACGTCGGTCAGGGCGTAGCGGGAATATTTTCCGGTGGATGTGATGGAACTCTTTGCGGAGCCTGGCGTTTTCGTTTTTCGCCTTGCCAGTTCTTCCTGAACTTTGTTGAAGGTCACTCTGTCGATGATAGCTGGATGGTTATTCTGAACATAGTACATTGGAGCTTCGCCGGTGTTCTTTTTCCGCTTCTTTTCGATGCAGTCAATTGTGACGGATTTTTGCAGGATTGCATCTCCGCAATATCGCTCGTTGGAGAGCATATTCATGATCATGCCCTTGCTAAAGCTGATGGTTTTGCCAGGAATATCATAGTTCTCAGCCTGCATCATCTTGGAGATTTTGTCCACGGTTTCCCCAGCCAGATAGAGGTTGAAGATGCGTTCCACGATGGTCGCTTCGCTCGGTACGATCTCCGGCTCACCGTCAGCGCCCTTTCTATAGCCGAGGAACCGCTTGTACATAAACATTGGAGTTCCTTCCTCGAACTTCTTGCGGACGCTCCATGTGATATTCTTGCTGATGCTCTCGGATTCGGACTGTGCGAAGCCAGCATAGATGACCAGATACAGTTCACTATCTGTCTTGAGTGTATCGATCTGCTACTCCTCAAAGTAGACGCCGATGCCTTTGGACTTGAGCATTCGGACATAGTCAAGGCAGTCCACCGTATTTCTGGCAAATCGGGATACGGACTTAGTAATGATGTAATCGATCTTTCCGGCCAGACAATCGTTGATCATTTTGTTGAACTCAGGCCGCTTGTCGGCTCTTGTGCCGGACTTGCCCTCATCAGCGAACAGGCCTGCGAAGCACCAGTCTTTACGACTGGCGATCATCTCGGTGTACACCTTCTTTTGGTTGGCATAGGAGACGAGCTGTTCTTCGCTATCTGTCGAGACTCGGCAGTATGCCGCCACTCTTTTCTGTCTGTATTTTTCTTTGTCTACCGTCATGGAGCGTTTCGGCTCTATGACAGTGACAATTTTCTTAGGGACTTTCGTTACTTCCATCGTCCAGCGTGACCTCCGTTTCTGTCTTAGTATGAAGCACCACTCTGCCTTGTTCGCCGAGCGTGATGTATGAGGCGAGGGCGGTAAAGTAATCTCGATTGAATTCATCCTGCGTGACCATCGTATGTGCCAGTTTCCTTGCGAGCGCTACTGTGAGGTTCAACTTGGCATTGCTTTGCTCGTACATCAGCGCTGCCATCTCGATGGTCTTTTCAATGATGTACTCCTCGTTTGGAGCGTCACGCTCCAGCTCCAGGGCGATATCATTTCCTACCTTGGTGACCTTCGCGTCTGGTTCATACCGTTTCCTGGGCTTCGGCTGGAGCAGATGGTCATTGAGGATGACCCGATTGATGAGGACGGTAATGGTTTCGATGAGTTGGGTATCGCTGATGCGAACTCTGATGCCGCAGTCATCGCTAGTGCAGTTCCAGCTCTCTCGAATGCGATGCTTCATACTGACACGACGCTTCATTGGCTGACCGCAGTTGTCGCACCGAACGAAGTCACGGAGCAGGTCGATGGCATCGTTTTCCTTTTCGCAGGTATTGCGCTGCCGCGCCGTTTTCAGGCTGACTGCCGCTTCATACATATCTTCATCTATGATGGGGTCGTATTCTTCAGTCCCAATATATTTGGCGTTGTCGATGATTCTTGCGATACGGGCTTTATCCCATGTAGCGGTCTTTTGCGTATACGGGATCTGACGACCGGTCAGTTCTTCCGCAATTGCTTTGAGAGAAGCGCCATCCAGATATGCCTTAAAGATCTCTCGGATGATCTCAGCCTCCTCGGTTGAGATGACCGTTCTGCCATTTCGCATCGTGTATCCATATGGGATGTACCGTATCTTTTTCATGAGCGCCTCCTCTATATGCGTTCTCTGAATCGAAGCCCGCCAAGGAGTTCCACAGACATTTCGTCCTCTTTATTGATTTGGATGGACTTCACAATTTCCAGAAAGAACCTCTCATCAAATGCCTCAAGGGGTTCTTCCAGTTCGAAGATGAGCATTTTTAATTTCTTAACTTTCTCAAGCATGATAGCGGCTTTTGAATTGAACTTTTCCTGTCTGACATCCTTGAGTTTTGCCAGATCCGCACTGATCTCATTGGCTTGTGCCTGATAGACTTCAGGGGCGAGGTATCCCTTGGACCGGAGTTGTTCAAGCATAAGCAGTTTCGCGTTCAACTCAGCGATGCTCTTGCTTAAATCACGCGCAGCCAGATTGTTCCGCTTCATAGCTGCCAGTGTCATCTCCAGCCGGCTGATGACCTGTCCGAGAATGTTCTCTTCAGAGAACCGTAGTTTGTTCACCATGGAGATGAAGCCGTCGTAGATTCTTTCTTCGCTGTAGCAGTTGGAGTCGCAGGCCGTGCTGTCATCTTTGTGAAGGGAGCATACCCACTTCACAGTCCCCGACACGATTCTTCGCCTATAGAAAGAGCCACACTCAGAACACTGAATGCGGCTTGTAAGCGGATAGATATTTTGCGTCGTTGCTTTGGCGAAGACATCCTTGCGCTTTGCAATAAGAGTCTGAGCGGCATCGAATACATCCTTTTCGACAATGCCGGGGTGGGTACCCTTTGCGTAGAAGCGATCTTCCTGTCCACGATTGAGGTGTTGGTTGAAGGGAACGGTGGTTTCTCGGTAGGTCTTTTGATAAAAGCTGTCGCCGATGTATCTTTCGTTCTTCAGAATATATGCCACGCGACTCGGTCGCCAGGTTTCCTTTCCGGCCTTGGTAGGGATTCAGGCATCCGCTAAAGCCTTTCAGAAAGCTCTCCGGGCGTTTGCCGCTCCGGTCAGGCTGGTACTCAAAGATGCGAATATGCTGGCTGCTGTATTCTCCGCTGGCATAGAGCCACATTCTGGATTCTGAGGCGGCAGGCTTGTTGTCCTCTTTCAGCACCTGCACCACTGTTTCATCCGCGTGGATCACGGATTGTTCCAGAAGCTGCCGCTTCATATGCTTGTACAGCGGCTTCAGCCAGCTCTGGGCACACCGGATCACCCAGTTGGCCATGGTGGCCCGGCTCAGCTCCACACCCTGTCTCGCCCAGATCTTCTCCTGCCGGGCCAGAGGAACTCCGTCCACATACTTCTTCGTCATAACATCTGCCACAGTAGTAGACATTGCTGACAGTATAAGTCCTGCCCTGGATGTTAAAGCGTACCGATACGGGGTTATCCGGGTCGGACTGTCCACCGCGCACCTCCACGGAGGTGATGACTTCTGTGTTGGTACGGTATTCGTAGTCATATTCGCCGGGTTCGGGCGGCGTGGTCACCTCGTTGAAGCGGACGATGCCGATACCAAGGGATGAGATGATATCGCCGTTGGAAGCCTTCTCCGTGCGGCTGCCGGACCACGCAGCGTAGCCGAGATCCGCTTCCTCCAGAAAAATCGCAAGCGGCAGATTTTTATGGGTGAGCGTACCCAGCTTCTTTCTGAGATCTCCGTTGACGATCTGGTCATACAGAGCCGCTTCCGTGGCGGTCATGGCAAACTGCTGACCGTTGTAGCAGAGATAGGCCAGCGGCTCTACTACCAGCTTGTAGTCTCCGCCAATGAGCGTATCGAAGTCCATTCCTGCGTATCCAGCAATGGAACGGATAACCTGTTCATCGGTAAAATAGCTTCGGATGGCAGCAATGCTGGCTTTGCTGCTGCTCGTAGAGATGATCTTGGGCAGACTCTGACTTGGGTTTCGATAGGAATACCCGCTGACCGATACGGACAATCCTCGTCCTGCATTGTAAGACAACTTGGACACCTTTCCGAAGTGAGCAACATTTGCTATAGGAACCCTGTTGGTTAAGTCAATAGGGGTTCGCACCACAGAATGGGAACCTACATCCACGATAGACACTCTCACGCCGTCCATGCCGGGATTCCAGTAGTTGGTCTTGGTACCGTCCCCCATGCTGCCTCCACCGCCGTCAAAGTTGCCATCTCCTGTGGCATAGGCGGGAACGGCGGCGGATATCGCTATCACCAATGCCAGCAGCAGGGATAATATCCTTTTCATACGCATTCCTCCAGTCGTGAAGATAAAAGAGACACGGCCGTTTCTCAGCCGTGTCTCTCTTGGAAGGGCGAGGTCAGCCGCCCATGATACCGATTTTGTTGCCGTTCTCATACATATCATTCAGCGTTCCGCCATCGTTGGGACCGCTGGGCGTGATGTAGCCGAAGCCGGGGACATACACCTGTCCGGCATCATTGGTGCTGCCGCCCGCAGGCTCCGTAGGCTGGGGCTTCCCCTCAGTCTGCTCCGGCTTGTAGGTGGGCGGTGCTTCTTTGTTGCGGTCCGCTTCCGGCACCTCATCCGCCGCATGGTCCTTCTCCGTCTTGCCGGGATGCTCCGGCGCGTCCGGTTTGGCGGGTGTTCCCTGAATGGTCTGTTCTGTGCCGGAGCTGTCAGCATCCCTGCCGGGATCATGCCGTTCGCCATCCGTTTTGCTATCCACCTTTACCTCTGGATCGCTGATGTTCACCACCGGGTCTTTCGTGTTGGGTGTATCGTCCGGGATGGCGGGATCAATGGGCATGGGCACCGCCGCAAGGCGGCTGACGATCCCCACCACCAGTGCCGCGCAGAGCAGGACGCCTGCCGCAATGAGGATGATGCGTTTTGTTTTGTCTGTCATAGGTCGAACTCCTCCTTTGTAGGGGTCAGTGATTTTTCTTCTTATCCCGAACATACCACAGCTGTCTTCGGAAGTCTACTGTAAGAAGCGAAAAGAACTAAAACTTCGGGATATACTTGGCCTGCACCTGCAGATTTAGGCTCACGGGCGGCAGCACCCGTCCGGCAAAGCGAGCGGGGACCTCCAGATGGAGGGTGGCGGTTGCGAGATATCCCTCGCTCCGGCCTGAGGCGATGGCGTTGTTGGAGATATGAACGGACAAGTCGGAGAGCGTATACTCCAGCTCGTTTCCGGCGTATTTCATGTAGCCTTCGCCATCTGTGGTAAGGCCGAGGATATAGGACAGGTTGCCGTAGATGTCACCGGCGTCGACGGACTCAAACCACTCGCCGTCCCCCTCCGGGAACCAGCCTGCGGCATAGCCCTCCCGCACGGAGTGATACACATCGTCATAATTCTCATTGACCGTGGCGATGACCGCCTGCTGTACCGCGTCCCGCACACCCTGCACGATGATGTTCACCCGGAAGTATTCCGCTATGACCATAAAGAGCATGAGCAGGCAGAGGGTCACAGCGATGACCATGGGGTAGCCCTCGCCGGAACGGGATCGAAAAAGCAGCTTTCTCATTTCCAATACACCTCCGATCTGCCGCTGGCCTGCGCCGTCAGCTCAATGGGAAAGCTGCCAAGCCCGCCAAAGCCGATGTCCACATCCATGGTCAGCGTCACCGTCACCTCCTCGTTAAGCTGGATGCGGCCGGTACGGGACCAGCGGATGTTCGGGTCGATCTCCAACCGCTCGGAAAGCACCTGCGCACGGGAGGTCGTTTCACTCCCGACTCTGCCGGTGATCTCAGCTTCCCGCACCAGCTCGGCGGCGAAGGTGTCAAGCTGCTGCTTCGCCACATACACCGGCAGCACCTTCACCGCCAATGCGATCACCAGCATGGCGCAGAGGATGAGGACGCAGGTATCGATGTAGCCCTCGCCGGAGCGTTTCTTCCATTTGTGCTTCATCATCCGAACAGCCCTCCCATCGAGGTGAGGATCTGCATGAGGATGACCACAATGTAGATGAGCATAAAGCAGACCAGCATGACGAAGGAATACACACGGATCTTGGGCGGGATCTTTGCCGCCTGCGCCTTGAGCCGCTGAAGCTCCAGCTGTTTCATGTCGTGGGAGAGCATCTGGAAATAGACGCGGCCGTCATCGCCGCGCAGAACGCCGATGAGCCCACGCACAATGTCCGAAAGCATGGGCGACGCCAGCCTGCCCTCGAAGCGGACCAGTGCCGCCTCATAGGAGGACGAGCGCATATCCGCCGTCAGCATATCCAGCTCACGGGCAAAGTCGGGACCGGCGTGTCGCTTGTAGTTCTCCAAGATCGTCAGCACATCGCGGCTGGCTCCCAGCTCCTGCTCCACTGTGGCGACAAAGCGGGGCAGCTCACCCTCGATCTTCTCGCGGCGTTCTGCAACCATTTCCTCCGCCTTGCGGCTCTCCTTGAAGTAAAGCAATATCGACAGCAGCACCACGATGGGCGAGAGCAGAGGAAAAATCAGCAGACACGGAATGACCGCCAGCAGCGCAGCGGCAGGCTTGAGGATGGTATAGGCCAAGTAGACCTCCGGCGTCATATCCATGCCGGCAGCACTCAGCGTGCGCTCCATGCGATGACGCTTGTATTCATCCATTCGGATAAACTTGGAGAGCTTGATGGCCCAGCCAAGGAAGATCGCGTCCAGAGACTTCATCCGCTTTTTCTCCGCTCGCCCTGCGGACAGGAGGGCCTTCTCCGTGGAGAGACGGGGCAGCTTCAGAATGTCCGCCAAGATGAAGAACAGTCCCGCGGCAACAGCCACGCCGAAAAGGAACAGTAAGATCGTCATGTCCGTCACCTCCGATATTCAATGGGCTGGGTCAGCTTGACCACTCTGGCAAAGGAGAGAAAGATAGCGGCGGCGCAGACCGCCAGCACCGCCTTGCCGGGTACGGTGGTCATCAAGGCTGCATACCAGTCCTTGTTGAGAAAGTACAGCAGTGGGATATTCAGCACCACCAGCGCCGCCATGGAGATGAATTCCTTACGGGGAGCAAATACGAGATTCTCCAGCTCCCCATTGATGATGCGCATATCTGAGAGCTTTCCCACAATGGGGTTGAGGGTGCTTTTTAGGCTGTGGTCGTACTGACAGGCAGCGAGAGCCTCACACCATTCTTGCCATACCTCATTATCAATAGTAGACTTCAGTTCCGCCAACGCCGCATTCATATCCGGGTCGATGTGCTTGATGCGGGTGAGGAAGCTGCGGAACACGCCTTGCACGGGCGGGTTCAGATAATTGATGTTCTCCTCCACGGCGGTCTGCAGATCCTCACTGCGGAGGTAGGCCGTGGTGATGATAGAAAGTGCCGTTTCCAACTCGGCGGTAACAGCTTTCCTGTAGTGTCCGGCCGTGAGCTTGATGTACCAAAAGGGCAGGAACATCATGCCGGCCGCCAGCACCGGCACCAGCAAGAGGTTATTCATGATGATGGCGATGCCCGCACCCACGGCAAAGAGCAGCAGGGATGCCGCGCACAGCATGGGAAAGCGTTCCTCCTTGCCGGTGGCTTGCAGGACCGTCTGCGCTTCCGATATCTCACGGCGGAAGAGGCCGGGCTTTTTGCGATGAGTGGTCTCGTTGATCTCATCCCGGATGCTCTTGGGCCCGGCGGTCAACCGGCGGAACACGCCCAGCGTAAAGTCCATGGGCGAGATACGGAAGATAAGAAATGCGCCGGTGATCATGCCGACGCACGCAGTCAGCAGCAGGGCTGTCAAGTGGCGTTCACCTCCTTCTTGGGTTTCAAAAGAGCCTGCAGCTCCTCATTGGGCATACCGTTTTCCAGCAGGCGTTTGCGCAGACTCACGGAGATCTCGTTCACCTGCGTGTGATGTCCTTCGATGACGAATTTGCCGTCCTCCATGTGGTTTTCCGTGATGACATAGCGGAACAGTGTGTTGTAGCGGCGATCCCCATTGGGCAGGATCTCGCACTCCATGATCTCCATCATGCGGCGTTGCTTATTTTCAAGCTGCTTGCAGAAGACCACGATGGGATACGCCTCTGTCACATAACTGAGAAGTGTTTCGTCCGACATATCCACGGCGCGCTTGCACAGGGACACCATGCGGCGGTAGGTCGCCTCGCAGGAGTTGGAGTGGATGGTGGTCAGCACCGCCACGCCCACGCGGGCGGCCTCCTGCGCGGCATTGGCCTCGGCGCCGCGCATCTCACCCACCACCAGGATGTCTGGGTTGAAGCGCAGGCAGATATCCACCAGCGCGATCTGATCGATCCGCTGACGCTCATTTTCACTGTCGCGGGTCAGGGTGTGGACCACCGAGTTGACCACCTTACCGTTTTCCTCCCGCACCAGCTCCAGCTCACGGGAGCCGTTCTCAATGGTGAAGATGCGTTTGCTGTCTGGGATCGTGGTCAGCAGCCAGCCTGCCGCCGTGGTCTTGCCGGAGGAGGTGGCGCCAGCCACACAGATGGAGATCCCATAGCGTAAAAATACGGAAAGCCAGTCCAGCATTTCCTCTGTGGCTGTGCCGCTGCGGAGCAGATCCTCACGGCTGAGATTGTGGCGGTTGACGATTCGGATGGAGGCGGCAACGCCCACATCCTCATCCACCACGGGGGACTTCATAGCGGCAATACGGGTGTTGCGGGTCAGGTGTCCCGTGACCAGAGGGCTGGCATTGTCCAGCACCATGCCGGAGGCGTGGAGCATACGGCGGATGACGGCAAGCGCGTGTTCCGGCGAGTCAAAGTGTTCCGTGAGCTTTTCGCTTCGACCGTCCGAATACTGCACCTCGATATCCCGCCACGAGTTGATGTTGATCTCCTCAATGCCGTCGGCGTAGATATAGCGGGTCAGGAAGCCGAACTCCGCCATCTCGGAATAGATGGCGTCCACAATCTCCGTCTGCGTCATGCCTGCTACGGCGATACGCCGGTCCTGCAGGTACTTGGTGATGTAGCGCATGAGCTGTTCCTTGGAGTCCTCGCCGCCTTCGGTGATGAGTGCGGCGTAGGCGCCGGAGATGTACTCCTGCACCTCCTGCAGCACGGAATTGAAGTCCCTGCCCTCTGCCGACGGGGTAAAGAACAGATTGTGCGCCTGCCTAAGTGTGCCAATGTCGGTGCTCAGTGTCCGCTGCGGCGTGTCGTCCACCACGACGGGGACGACCTCCGGCTCCAAGGTGACCTGATATTCCGCCGCGTCCCGCCGCTGTGCAGCTGTGGCAAAGACCGAGCCGTTTCGCTTTTCGCCAAGAGCCATATTAAAACACCTCCGCAATGATACGCTCTAACTCCTTGCGGAGGGATCGGCTGTCCTTGAGGGTGAGATCGGCAAGAAGGTTGCCCGCCAGATACTGCTCCTCCAGCTCCTGCGAATAAGGCAGCACGAAGGTCGTGTCGCCCAGCACCTTGCCGATGTGGTCCGCTGCCTGATAGGACTTCACATTGGATGCCACCTTATACTGCTTGTCCATGTCCCACTCAGGCCCGTCCAGCAGAGGGAGCTGACTTGCAAAGTAGTTGACGCTTTTGGGGTCGCAGTTGGCAAGGCGCAGGATACTGTCTGCCTCCATCAGCGCAACGGCGGAGAGGATGTCGTTGGCAATGTAGCTGCCGCAGTCCACGATGACATAGGGCGCGATCTGACGCAGGCCGTCCAGCAGCTCTACCACCTGCTTCTGCGTAAAGGGCGGAGTGCTGTACTCGTTCTGCCGTTCGAGCAGCCCCAATACCGCAAGGCAGCTGTTGCGCTTAAAGGTGACAAGGTTATGCTTGATGAGGTTCTCGCTGATACGGGCGGCTGCCAGGACGCCGGCAAGAGAGCCTTTGCTCTCCAGAGCGTCCGCAGGACAGATGCACGGCAACATGGGAGCGGCCATGTCACAGAGCAGAAGGATGACATTTTTCTTTCTGGCGGAGAGCATTTTTGCGATTTTCACCGCCGTTATTGTCTTTCCACTGCCGGGGTTGCCCCAGACTGCCAGCATACCGCCGCTGTCATTCTGCTCCTCCGGTTTCTCTGTGTCGCGCTGAAAGATGCTGGCCTTTCTGAAATTCATCCTGTCACCTCACTCTCCGGTGTGGCTGCGGCGGGATCGGCGGCTTCGCCCTCCTCAATGGGATCTTCCTCCGGCTCTGCGTACAGTTCCTCGATGAGTGCGTCCTGCGCCTCAATGAACTGCCTTGCGCCGTCTGCCGTGCCGCGATAGACGAGAGCCAAATGGAGCTTGGCGACCTGCTCCAGCTCCGCCAGCACCTTGGCCTGCTCCGGCAGAACGAGGAAGGTCACGGTAGAGGGCAGCTCCTTCTCATCACCCTTCGCTTCACCGGTATTGGCGTCATAGCCGGTGCTGGCGGTAACAGAGATGATCTCCACGTACTGCAGCTCGGCGGGGATGGTGGTTTCACCGTCCTCCGGGTAGTCCGCCACGATGACTGATACGATGTCGCCGCTCTGGAGCTTGCCGGACAGTCCTGTGGCGAAGCTCTTGATGGTGACGGAGATGGCCTGCTTCGTGCCATCCAGATTATAGAGATACGCATTCTCGGCGGCAGGCGCGTCCGAGAGCTTGGCAGCGAGAATATAATCGCCAACGGCAAGGTCCGCCTTGGCGTATTTTCCCACTACATTGTCCTTCTCACGCAGGATACCGGAGGGGAGATTATAGGAGCCGACCTCGGCCGTGGTGACCATATCCTTGGTGATGAGCTCGCCGGCGTGAATGTCTTTTGTGACGCGGACGATCTCTGACCTCTGGCTGATGCTCTGATTGAACAGCGGCGTGATGCCGAAGCAGATCACCAGCGCCAGCAGAATGCAGATGACGCCGATGACCGTGCGGTTTTTGAAAATACTCATGGAGCAAGTCCTCCTTATTCTTAGATGATATATGCGGTAAAGAAGCCCACTGCAAGAAATGGCGCGAATGGATAGCTCTCCGGTGGACGCTCTTGCCTGCGGATCTTGTGCAGGGCGGCTATTGCAAGGTAGAAAAGGCAGTACAGTACCAGTGCCAGCACCAGTCCGGCGACTCCACGCAGAAAGCCCAGCAGAAAACCGGAGGCGGCGATGAGGAACGCATCTCCCATGCCGCCGCGTCCTCTCCGGCTTGCCAGCCAAAATGGGACGGCCAGCGTCAGGCCGAGAAGCCGGGCGGGGCTGAAGGAAATCAGCCCCGCCCCTGCGATGACGATACCGGAAAGGTCATAGATCTGCCTGCGCCGGAGATCCGTCCATGCCGCGCTCATAAGTCCGATGAGGAACAGCGTCCCCTGCAGGACAGATGCCACGGATCAGCCGCCCAGCGCGCCGGTGTAGTTGAACATATCCTTGATACGCTGGTTCAACGTGGGCATGACCACATCGCCGAACAAAGCGTAGAGGCCCGCCAGCAGCAGAGCGCCCAGCACCACGGCGATGAGGATCTTGACGGCGGTGTCGATGTAGCCCTCACCGGAGCGGCGGGTGGCGGCAAGGCGGATGGCCTTGGTGCGGATGGAATTGGCGGTGTTCTTGATAAACTTCTTCATGTGATAATTTCCTCCTACAAGTTATATGTTTTGTGTTGTGGGTGACTTACATGACCTGCTCCGCAGCGGGAGCATGGTTCGCCTGCTGGGCCTGCCGGAGCGACTGTTCATAGGCATCCAGCACCGCATCGTTGAACTGCTGGCGGGCCTCCTTCGTGCAGGGGAAGCAGATGTCGCGGTAGTCCCCATGGCTGTCCTTGTACTGCGGCATGGCGACAAAGAGACCTTTCTCGCCGCGGATGACCTTCACGCCGCGAATGGCAAATACGCCGTTGATGTCCACATTGGCGTTGGCGAGGGTGTACTTGCTGTCCTTCACGGGATAGATGCGCACGGCGTACTCCACGGGGAGCGGGGTATCCGGTGCGGGGGTGGGAGCTGTTGCCTTGGTTTGGGCTTTGGGCATTGGGATTCCTCCTTTTCTGATTTGGATATGAAAAAAGCACCCGGCCGGGTGCTCAGTTCACGGACACAGATCCATTTCCTACTGGGGTGCAAACTCGATCTGCCGGAAGCCGACACGGTCGCAGTAGTAGAACTCGCTGCCGTCGGCGTCGTACAGCTCCAGCACATCCGAGATCCCGATGGGTCGGCCGTCGTAGCCGGGAACCGGGTCGCGGAAGAGCGTGTAGATCTCCTCCGGGTCATTGGTCCCCACCAGACCGTCATAGACTGTTTCGTAGTGCCTGCGGGCAGGCTGCCCGAAACGCTCCAGCAGGGCTTCATACGGGATGAAGCGCATATTGATGGGGCTGTCCCGCGTGAGCTGCCACACGCGGCAGCTTTTCAGGGGCGGAGCCTCCGGGTCGAAGCGGCCGCCCCTCTGCCCCAGCAGGAGACGGTCATAGACTCCATCCTCCCAGCGGATGGTGAGCGACTGCTTTTGCAGAAAACGCTCCAGCTCCTGCGTTTGGAACATGGTATCCACCACCGCCTCCTTTCCCGCGATGTATCCGGCAGGATTGCTGTAATAGAGGACGCGGTCATGGTTATCAATGAAGATGCGCTGCACTTATTTCACCTCCGATCATTCCAGCTCCATCTCACCCGCGGCCGGTTCCTCCTGCCGTGGTGCGGTCAGCTCCATGAGCTTCTCCCGCGCCCAGTCCGGCAGGTATTTTTCGTCCAGCACACCGATGAACTCGTGTCGATTCCAGCGAGTAGTCTCGCCGTCACCCAGGCAGGTGCAGCGCACCGAGCGGCCAATGGCATGGGGCCTGCAGCCGAAGCCGTCATGGGCATACCAGAGTTGATCCGCCTGACTCCAGCAGGATTCCTTCAGCGTATCCGGCGACAGTACCAGCACCTTGCCGGTGAAGTCCTGCTCGGCGCGGTCACCGACACAATGCTCCGCGCCGAACAGCTCCAGCTTTTGATACGCCTTCCGATAAAGGTCTACGAAGCCATCCAGCACGGCAGGGTGGCTCCGAATAGTGATCGCGGCATTGTGACGCTCATCCTGCGGAATGTAGCGCCGCTCAGCCCACTGCTTATTGGCGGGGCTGAAGCGGCCATCCCAGGAAAGCTCCTGTAGCGTAGCTGCCAGCACCCGTTCCGTGCGCTTGTAGCCGTATTCGTCCAGCACGGCCTTTAAACAATCTGTCTGAAGGTTCATACCATCGAAATTCTGGCGGATGGCGTCCTCGATAGCATTTCGACAGGCGATATTCGCCCTGTGGCTCTCCCGCCAAAGGGAAAGTTCGTTCCGCTTACGGGCTTCAGCAGCGGAATACGGGTAGGGATAGGTTTCATTCATTTGGATCTCTCGCCTCGTTTCTTCTTTGAATGCCTACGGTATCACTTATCGTAGATAACATCGTTCTCCATCAGCATATCCTCCAGTACGGACAGGCAGCAGCCGGACTTGCGCAGGGCCTTCAGCAGCTCGGCGGGAATATCGGAGAGGTCGTGGTCGTAAAATGTCTCGCAAACGGTGATCACACCGGAGCCCTCGTCCACATGGCAGTCCAGCTTGGCGTCGGGCGCGATGTCCGCTTCCGCTCTGGCCCAATCGGGAACGGTGACGGCGGGGCGGATCAGCTCCTCGATGTCCGCGTCGCGGAAGGTGCAGTGCCCCTCGGTGCAGCCCTCGCAGCTGCCGCAAAGGTCTGTCAGCTCCCGCATCAGCTGACCGGCGCGGTCCGTCAGGGCGAGGATCGTGCGCACCATCTCCATGGCGGTCATCTCGCTTTTTGACAGAATGACCGCGCCCCTGGCGCCGGCCATTTCCAGCTTCCCCTCATCGTCCAGCCCGCAGACGGTCAGAACGGCGGGCGGGATGGTGACGCTCTTGTTGTCGTTGTATTTTACAAATTTCATGCTGCTTCTCCTTTTATTGTTCAGATTTTTAAGGGATGCTCCGGCTCATGGATCAGCTCGTAGCGGGTGTCGCCATCGCCGCCCAGCAGACTATCCATAGAGAGCTGCCAGCAGGCTTTGCGGGGGTCATAATTGGTGATGACGATCTCCTCATATTCGCTGCCTGCCGTCTGGGACATGCTGTTGGGACGGGAGGTGCGGAAGATATAGCAATCCTGATAGAGCTCACAGATGTAGTCCTGGTAGTTGTAGGAAACGATGAAGTATCCTTCACAGGTGACCAGTACATCATGGAGCCGCTGATGATCCTCCGGGGGAAACTCCACCTCGTAGCAGCTCTCCGCCTTGTAGTAGGGCGGGTCACAGTAGATCACGGCGCCTGCCCGGTCGTACTGACGGATGACCTCCTCGAAGTCCTTGTTCTCCACAATGACATTCGCCAGCCTGCGGGAGCATTCCCAGATCAGGTGAAAGAAGCGGCGGATATCACAAGGTTTGCCGCCGAAGGATTTGGCGCTGCCGCTAAAACTGTAGCGAACCAGTTTGAAGTAATCCGCAGCTCGGCGGATATCTCCGCGCGGTGCGCGTTCCAGCATAAGGGCGCGGATAGCTTCGGCATCGGGAGGAGTCAAGTAGACCTCTGTCAGATCCATCTCCTCTTGCAGGTAATCATCCGTGAACTCACTTTTGGAGAAGAACTTGTAAAGGACGTTGAAGTCATCCCGCGTATTCAACGGTAAGAAGCCCAATTCTGAAAGCAGCGCAAGGGTGCGGTTTTTCACGCAGCAAAACAGGTTGGTAAGGTTCCCGTTGAAGTCATTGTAGACCTCCATGCACCCCTGCCGGGTAGGGCGGTTCATGGTTACTGTGCCACTGCCCCCAAACACATCGATGAAGCGGCTATATCGCTCCGGTGCCATCTTGTTAATGATCCATAGCAGCTTACCTTTGCCCCCTACCCAGGGGATAAAGCTGTTCAAGATGCACCTTCTCTCAAGGGAAACGCATCCAGTGACCGCTCTAATCCGCGCCTTGCTGCCGCCAGTCCATTTTCCATGCTTTGAAGCTGCTGAATCGTGGAGTAGACTTCGCCGGCAGTCGCAGCGTAGAAATATCCGCATCGATCACTCCCAATGGGAATACCCTTGCGCCTCATACGATTTACCAGTTTACGAAGATCTGTTCCGCTAATCCCGAGGGCTGCTTCCAGTTCAGCACCGCTCGCTCTGTATTTTCGCCCAGTACATGCTCCTTTCAGATAATTCAATAATTTTTCTTCTCGCATTTCTGCTCCTTTCCGAGACCACTATCCCGGATTAGGGAACATAATCAGCAAAAAAGAAGGGGGCCGCTTTCCCCATCCGGGAATACGGCCCCTTGCTGTTAATTTTTCCTGATCCGTCCACGTAGAACGGCTGCCGTTCTTCTTGCTCCTGTGAATCGAATAACATCTCCAATATACTTTAAGAACGGATTCCGTTCAAAAGGAGATTGCACATGGATCAGGTCGCATTGGGAAAACGAATCAAAACTGCCCGTGAGCGTGCCGGTATGACGCAGGAGGATCTTGCTGCTGCCGTGGACTACAGCGTGGATCACATGAGTGTGGTCGAGCGCGGAGTCAAAGCACCAAAGCTGGATAAGCTGGTTACCATCGCCAATGTGCTCAAGGTTGGAACGGACGAGCTGCTCCAGGATAATTTGGATGCGGCAACGCTGCTTCACGCCACAGAGCTCTCCGAGCGATTGAAAGCACTGTCCCCAGAAGGGCAGCGCAAGGTAATGAACGTGCTGGACACTTTGGTCGACGAATTGCGGTAACACCGGTGCAGAGGTTTGCTTTTTTGCAAACCTCTGTTTTTTTCGACTGCGTTCGACGCTTTTCCCCTAAACCTCTGTGCTATTGCAGTTCCGGAAGAACGATAACCGTTCAAAACTATAAGGAGTGATACCATGAAGAGGAAGAACATAAGCGCCGATACCGCACTGTTAGAAGTTGCCCGTAGACACAATACCACCGTAGATGAGGTGCGAAAAGAGATACGGATTGCAATGGCGGTCGCAATGTGCAGCCCTGATCCTGATGTACAGAAAAGATGGCGTGAGATTCCACATGATGGCGAAGTCCTCACACCGGAAGACCTCATCATCTATGCTACGCGAAAATGTCTGGAGAGGTTGTAAACTGCTTTGCTCAGTTCATCGTCATGTTCGCTTCTGATGCTTTCTGCTCCGGTAAAAGCATTGGTTCATAGTCCGCACGATGCAGCAGGCCGTAGGGTGAAAGCACTGCATTGTCCTCCTTGATGATGTCGCAGCCGTAGGCGTAGAGGTTTACATGGGAGAGCAGCAGTTCCGCCGAGTGGTCATCTGTCATGAAGTGAAGCTGGTCAATAGCCGTTTCCTGGGGCGAGCTGATCTCCGGCGTGAGGACGTAGTCATCCAGATGCTCTGTCAAGCCCATGGCGGTTTCGATGTCCTGCACCTCAAACTGCTTCAGCAGAGCCTTCAACTTTGGAAGCTGCTTTTCAGGAAAAGGTATATCCTGCACTGCTTTGGCGAACTCGTTGAACGCCTCCAGTTCAGTGGGGAGGTCTGCGAAAAAGGCAGCGTTGGGAAGAATGCCGTCATAGTTGAGGACAACGGTGTTTTCCCAATTCAGAGTGCCGAGCTGCTCCTGTGCCGCAGCCAGCACTTCTTCTGGCGCAGGCAGATCCAGCACCGCCGTGCGGTTACCACCGAAGTCAGGGCATAGGCCGAGGGTCAGTCGAAAGAGGTATCCCGGCTTTTCCGGCAGCTCCTTTGGGCAGGGCGGCGCTGTCAGCAATCCGCCATCCCGCACCACATAGCACCCGCTCACGTAGACGCCGCCCTCACCGGTGCGGAGCGCTTTGCCGATCCTGGTAAAGTCCAGCATCTCGAATACCGCATCCGATATGCCATCCAGTTCCGGCACAAAGTCGTTTTCCGCATAAAAGCGCCCAAGCTGTGCGTCGTCGGCAGCATCCACCACATGACAGCAATCCCCACCGGCGCTGACCGCCAGATTCCGCAGCTCCTGTATGGTGATGATGCCGCCATTGGACTCCACCTTTTCCTGCACTGCCATTTCCAGCAGACCTCGATAGGCGATGCCTTGTACCTCATCCAATTTTGCCAACCGTTCAGCAAGGTCGTTCAGTTCATTGAGGCTGATATCCAACCCTGCCAGATGGGGCGCAAGTGCATCGAACCTATAACACTCATCGATTTCCAGATACAGTGTTTCATCGTCCAGCAATCGCACCTTGTCCAGTGCGTCCCACAGCTCCCACGGGGAGGCGGGCAAGTCCAGCTTTGCGTATGCATCGCTGTTAGGATTGCCCTCCTTTGCCAGATAAACGGCAAACACCTTCTTAGCCAAACTTCATCCCTCCCATTTTCTGCTCATAGTAACCGGGGTCAGCGCCGGGGACGCCCCAGCCGAACATGGAACCCGTTTTCATGGCTTCCTCCTGCGCGGGGGTAACGCCCAGCCGTTCGTTGTTATAGTCCGCTATCTCGCGGTTTTGCTGAGGGTCGTCTGTGCTCCAATCGCTGGGGTAGTAGCCGCTCTCGCCGCGCTTGATGCAAATGAGCTCACCGGTACCGGGGAGGGTGGAGAAGCACAGCTCCGGTAGCCCCTCTGCCAGCTTGGGAGAAAAAAGTTCCTGCTCCGTTTGGATGCTCCACTCGTCCGAGTTCCAAAGGTGGACATACAATTCACAGCCGTCATCCACAAGGATATCCCGCTGCTCAAAGCCCTCGCCCCAGCCGTCCGAGGCCTGTCCGGTGAGGTACTCCTTTAAGGTTTCCAGTTCTGTGTCCGATAATTCCCCAGTGACGCGGCATTCCGCCACGCCCCAGAGCTGCCGGTCACGCTCCTCCACGGTGAAGACGGCAGAGCGTACCTTGCGGTCAACGCTGTCGGCTTCATCATACCAATGCATGAGACCTCGCTCGGTTTCCTCCGGCATCCGGTTTTTCACCAGCGCCGCCGTGATCTGATCCTGATAGCCCCGCAGCTCACTGCCCTCCAGCAATGTGCTGCTGTC
>OGXM01000378.1_pt1 | contig 29960 bp, 26 predicted proteins | sample 1576271 | NCBI WGS metagenome assembly OGXM01 (sample SAMEA3541579, study PRJEB24748) | human gut metagenome | biome: human gut; feature: human-associated habitat; material: faeces | place: China | collected 2012 | reverse complement strand
TTTGACCGCATGCGTAATGGCGATATGCCAACAACTATGGCATGTAACCCGCAGGATTGTAAGACAATATTTGAAAAGCGTGTCAGTGAGGGCTTTGATATTCTTCACATTGCATTTTCATCTGCACTTTCAAGCAGTTACAATAACGCCTGCATAGCAGCCAATGAAGTTATGGAAGAACATCCAGGAGCTAGAATCGTTGTAGTAGATTCATTAGCTGCTTCAATGGGTGAAGGTCTTATCGTGTATAAAGCTGTTGAGATGAAGAAATCCGGAAAATCTATGGACGAAATAATAGATTTTGTCAACAATCATAAGCTTAATGTAGTACATAATTTTACGGTTGATGACCTTAACCACTTATACAGAGGCGGTCGTGTTTCTAAGACTACTGCCATTATCGGTACGCTTGCCAACATCAAGCCAATCCTTCATGTAGATAATGAAGGCAGACTTATTAATATTGGAAAAGTCCGTGGCAGAAAGAAATCACTTATTGCTTTAGTTGACCGTATGGAGGAACATATTGGTTCATACAGGGATAAGAATGATGTTGTATTCATCAGTCATGGTGACTGCTTACAAGATGCACAGTTCGTAGCAGGTCTTGTTAAAGAAAGATTCGGCATAGATAACATATGGATTAATTATATATGTCCTACAATCGGAACACATTCCGGTCCTGGAACAGTTGCACTCTTCTTTATGGGTGAATCAAGATAATATACACGCAAAACTGGCAGAGTGTTTACCACCCTGCCAGTTTTGTTATATGTTCTACCAATGTATTCACATCCACAGGCTTAGATATAAGTCCGTTCATGCCTGCCTTTTGCAGCATACCTATATCTGTTTCAAAACCATCTGCTGTCATTGCAATTATTGGCACTTCCATACATTTTCCATTCTTAGTCCTTATAATCTTAGTGGTCTCTATGCCATCCATTCCCGGCATTCTCATGTCCATAAGAACTACATCTATGTCGTCCGCCTGTTCACTTTCAAGCAGTTCAATCGCCGAACTGCCATCTTCTGCCTCATAAACTGTTATATCCTCATCTTCAAGAATATCTTTTACAAGTTCCCTGTTAAAATCGTTATCATCAACTATCAGGACACATTTATCCATTCCGTTCTCTCCTAATATAACACTTACTAAAGTACGTTATTCTCTCTTATTTCTGAAACAAGCTTTCTTCTGTATGCCCTGCAGCCATTCTCATTCCAGTATTTTCTCTTTTCAACCTTAATAACTTCAAATGTTGTATGGAATATATCTGTCTTATAGCTTGTATAAGGCTCTCTGCCCGGATAAAATACTGTTATAGAATCAGCGCATTCATCTATCTTAAGACCGTAATCCTTAGCAAATTTCCGTGATTCATAAGGGCTTCTTATCATCTTGATATGCGCATAATAACCCACAAGATAAGCAAAATAATTCATATCAAATTTATCAAGCCATCTGCCATCACTTGCCATAAATACTATAACAGGGAATGTTCTTTCTTCATCTGCAATCAATGTTGTAAGATCATCGTAATCCTTGCTGTCCTCAACATATCTTACAGACTCCCTCATTCTTTCCACATCAACAATTCCTATATTGTCTGCAATCTCTCCAAAGAAATTAGGTCTTGAGAACAGAACATTTTCATTATCTCTGTATCTGTCTGACGGCTCTGCATATCTGTTAGATACCGTGAATTTCAGTCTGTCACCTTCCCTGCATATAACCGCTTCAGATATCCATACTCTTGTTGGTATCTTAGTATCAAGATGTGTAGTTTTTTCAGAAAAATACACATTTTCTGCATCATACGAAAGATTAACTGAATATCCAGGCTCTGCATTAACATAAGTTTCTGCACTCTCAGGTAAATCTGTGAATACATCCTCATATCTTGACTTAACCCACGAATATATGTACCCTGTGGCTTTTCTGAAAGCATCAGGCATTGCAAGATTGCTTAAGTCGATATATGTATCAGCCTTGAATACCATATAAGAACCAAGCTGTTTAAACGGCTCAAACCTTCTTCTCTTGGCAACGCTTTCTGTCTCCTGTTTCTTCTCATGTTCTATCCTTGCAAACGCTTCTTTGAGTCTCTCATCCTCAGGTCCTATCTGATTAACTATCTTAACAATATTATTAACAGTAATCTCCGGACCTTTATCTCCTGTATTATCCCACAACTGTCTTAGTAACGGTTCTCTTTTAAATTTATAAAACTTCTTGGCAAGTTCTGTATCTTCATCAAATATCTCTTCAATATATGGATGCAGCGGTTCTCTTGTAAACTTCAGTCTGTAATGGCACCTTAACATATAGTTCCATTTTCTGTCTTTGTAATGCTGATGTCCTAAATCTTCAATCAGCCCCACAACTGAATCATCACATAACTCCAGTGTCGCAAGAATACTGTTCATCTTTCTTGCAAGTGCTTCATTACCCGTGCCAAAAGCTGAGCCTTTATATCTCATATCATGTTCAATCTCATGCCAGCCCTCAAAAGAATTAGTTCTTACCTGTATCTCAAATGTATCATCCACATAATCTCCAAGCTCCGGATTAACAATGGTCTTGCTAAGATATCCCGGCAGCTTGAATATGCCGTTAATCTTCATTGCCCTGAACTCATATTCATTGGCCTCTGTTGTATTCCACACGCCCGGCATAGAGAATATTGTATCAAGAAAATTCTTCACAATCTCAACATCATCAGCATAATACAGGATAATTCTGATTCCTATAAGATCCTGCATTTTCTTATCCTGATTCTCTGTCCCCGGTCTTCTGTAGTCCTTTAATATAAGTTTATCAAGCATTGAATCAGGAGCTTTCACCCTGTATGCAACCCTGTAATAGAATCCTGCTTTCTTAAGCTTTTCTTCTATAATACTTAGCAGATCATCCTTAACAATATCCGGAACATATATCTTTTCTACATTTTCTTTAGTAAATAATCCATTAACTTCATTCATACCCTAACCTCTGATTCCAGCCACTTTGGCAAACTGTGTCTCCACTCTTGCCCTTAAGCGGTTTTTTATTCCCTCTGTTGTAAATGCAGCTTCAACACCATTCATTATCAGCTGCTTAACATCTTTCTTCTCCATATTGAATGTATCTGCAACCAATGCAAGTTCCCTCGCCTCTGTAGTGTTAGAAACCATCATATTATCCGTATTAACAGTAACTCTTATCCCCTTATTCATAAGCTGCTGTATCGGATAATCCCCTATTGTCTCATATATTTTAGTGTTCAGATTGCTTGTGGGACATAATTCCAACACAACACCTCTGTCTGCAAGTTCCTGCATAACTAAAGGATTCTCTGTACATCTTACGCCATGTCCTATTCTTACAGCCTGAAAATTCACCGCACATTCAACACTCTCCGCTCCGGCTGCCTCGCCTGCGTGAATAGTAAACGGCACTCCTTTCTGCACTGCATCCCTGAATACATCTGCAAATGTATCTGTTGCATAAAGTCCTTCTGCACCTGCAAGGTCTGCTGCCACAACACCTCTTCCCATTTCGGCATATAATGCAGCAAGTCTTACTGTTTCCATATTAGCATCCTTATTATCATCCGAACGCATACAACATAATATAAGATTGTGACAGGAATATGACTTCCAGTACTTTCTTGATTCATCAAGTCCCTCACATGCTGCTTCAACAATCTCCTGCTGTGACAATCCTTTTCTTGTATGAAGCTGTGGTGCAAATCTTATCTCGCTGTATATTACCCCCTGTTCTTCCTGCTCCTTAACAAGCTGACACACACTATATTTAACAGCCTCACGCGTCTGCAAAAGCTGAAGTGGAAATTCGAACTTTTCAAGGTATTCATTAAGATTCTTACAATCTGATGACACACTCAGCATCGCTGACAATTCTGCATCATCACCTGTTTCTATATTCTGCATACCACAAAGATGTCTTACAGATTCAAGTGACAGTGAACCATCAAGATGTACATGCAAGTCTGTAAGGCAATTCAGTTTTTCTATCCATTCTATATTGCTTATATTCAAAAAAACACCCTCTAACATAATAATATCTTACATACACTTTCTACATTTTAAACTGCATTCAGTTTATTTGCAACACTGATAAGGCTTTACATCCATATTTTACCAAGTATTATGATAAATTTTATGATTAATTTATATTCAGCACATTTGCATTAAATATACATGCGTGTTATAATTCATATATCAATATCGTTATAAGTAATCGGGGGATATAATTATGTCAGTTATTCATGAATCAGCAGAAAACTATCTTGAGTCAATATTAATGTTAAGTAAAAAGCTTCCTGTGGTTCGTTCAATAGATGTTGCCAATGAGTTAGGTTTCAAGAAATCAAGCGTCAGTATTGCAATGAAGAATCTGAGGGAATCTAATCATATAACGGTAACTAAAGAAGGTTACATATATCTTACAGAATCAGGTAAAGAGATTGCTGAGATGATATATGAGCGTCACCAGCTCCTTACATCATGGCTCATAAGACTTGGTGTTGATCCTAAGGTTGCTGAAGAAGATGCCTGCCGTATCGAACATGATATAAGCAAGGAATCATTCAACGCTATTAAGAAAGCTATATCTTAATTTTTCTCATATAATTTCCTTCTCGGAAAGAGCCATACCGGATTATCCGGCATGGCTCTTTCTATTTTACATATTCTTTTTATCCAGCAAATTCCTGTGCCCAGTAATGGCCGTACTCTCCGCCTCCTCCTGTACTGTATCCAAGTCCCATCTTTGTAAATGCTACATTTAATATATTAGCTTTATGCCCCGTTGAATTCATCCAGCCCTCAACAACTGCTGCCGGAGTCGGATACCCTGCTGCGATATTTTCACCACATGTATAAAAACTGATTTCACAAAATGAAAAAACAGTAACGCAGTCTCTTCCATCCGGTCTTGTGTGACTGAAATTTCCCGAATAGTCCATCTCAATTGCTCTCATATTAGCTGCATTACACAACGCTTCATCTAATACAAGTGGAGCTGCACCAGCATTGGCTCTCTCAATATTAACAAGTCTTAAAACTTCATTGGCATATGCGCTATATGTAACTGTGTTAATCTGTGCACGCGCAAGCAGGTTATAATCAGAATTAACATCTTCACTTGCAGACGGAATATCTGTTTCTTCGCTATTATCCGGTGAATCTCCGTCACCATATGATTCCCCATCACTATTCTTGTAATCATCTCCCGAACCACTGTCTTTCCCTGATTCCTGTCCGGAATTATTCTCATAACCATCTGCCTGTGACAAATCATCAAAAGCCTGTTGTTCTGATGCCTCTGTATTACCAGCAATATCACTATCTGTCAGGTTATTCTCTTCACTGGTTACTTCCTGTGTAAAATCCCTGGTTTCTTTATCTGCTGTCTTAACATTATTACCATCAGTTTTGGTTTCTCCATTGACAACGGTTCTTGCTGTAGTCTGTGTCTCTACAGTATTGTCAGAATTCTTCCCATTAGTATTATTGTAGGCACTGCCACAACTTGTAAGCAGTCCTCCAATAATGACTGCTGTCATTAATACAGCTGCATTTTTTCTTCTCATAATTGTATACCCCTGTTTCCTCTCTACAACAGCAACGCTGCTATTTAGAATGATAACACAATGTCATATATTTTACCATATATCTTTTTTACCGTTTATTACCATGTCAACCTATATAATTACCACATTTTACCACTCTAGCCACTAATATCAGGCTTATAAAATGTTATTTTTCTTATAGTGGATTTGCAATCAGATGAACTATGGAGGAATACCAGATGCAGGAATATCGTAACAGAATCCGTGAATTACGTGAGGAAAAACATATAACACAGGTAAGATTAAGCACTGAACTTGGAGTTGCCCAGGAAACAATAAGTGCATACGAACAAGGAAGGCATCTTCCAAGTGTCTCATCTCTTATGAAATTAAGCAGTATATTAGATGCGAGCATGGATTACATAATGATGAAATCTGATGTCAGAAATATGATTCAGGTTCAATCTTTATCCGACAATGAGACAAGATTATTAGGCTACTATAAGAAGCTTAATGCTTCAGGAAAGGAAAAGGCTCTTTCATATATTGAAGGTCTTAATGACGGTTTAAGGTCAGTCTGCAAATAATTTCATTAAGCACATTAAGCCCCCAGACACAATCTTGTCCGGGGGCTTATTTATTCTGTTCCAATATCTTATTTTTCAAGATATCCTGTGTATTCTGCTGTTCTTAATATATCATTAGCTCTTGCAATCTGTTCCTTATCAGGTGGCATTACATCAGAAAGTGTATACGGAATTCCTAATTCCTCCCACTTAAATACTCCAAGTGTATGATATGGAAGCACTTCAAATCTCTTAACAGTCTTTAAACTGGCAACAAAATCCCTCAACTGCTCAAGGTCTTCCTGTGCGTCTGTCACTCCCGGAACAAGAACATGTCTTATCCACATATCCTTGTCATGGTCAGAAAGATACTTTGCAAGGTCAAGAATATTCTTATTAGTCCAGCCTGTAAGGTCCTTGTGCTTCTCATCATTAATCTCCTTAATATCAAGAAGAAAAAGGTCTGTAACAGCCATCAGCCTGTCAAACTTTTCCAGATATTCTGGCTCCATCTTAAAAGGATTACCTGATGTATCAAGAGTTGTGTGCACACCATTCTTTTTCGCAATTTCAAAAAGCTCTGTCACAAATTCCATCTGAAGAAGCGCCTCTCCACCACTTACAGTGATTCCGCCCCCATTCTTCCAGTAATTTCTGTAACGGTAAGCTTTATCGAACACTTCCTGCGCTGTCTCTAATGTTCCGCCTTCTTCTTTCCATGTCTCAGGATTATGACAATATCTGCATCTCATATGACAGCCCTTAAGAAATACAATATATCTTACCCCTGGTCCATCAACTGAACCAAAGCTTTCCACCTGATGAATTCTACCTTTAATACTTTCACTCATAGCATTTTCCTCTTCCAATAATTATTACTTTATAAATGTATTATCACTTAATAACGATAATTTACTCCAAAAATGTCTACATTTTATAAAAACATATATTTGGTGCATTAAATATAACATATCCCCTATATATTGTCAGTTCGAATTGCTTATGTTCGCATAAAAAAGCAAAATGTAGACCTTTTCATCTCCATTTATCTGTTTTATAGCGCATTCTTTCCAGCTTATTTATCTCATAACATTTTTCACACATACCAAATCTGTGATTCCATTCCAGTCTCTTTCCACAGCGTTTACATTTGTTGAAGAATTCCCCATTAGTAAGTTCTCTTACTATGAGTTCTGATATCTTCTCTTTAAGCATTCTGATACGCTCATCATATTCTGATATATTAAGAGCATTACAGTATGAATTAAGCAGATCCATCTTCTTATACAACTGTTCAAGGTCATCCAGCTTCATGGCTTCTATATCTTCAGATTCAGTATCTACATAATACCACATCCTGCTTACCGGTTCACCGTCAGCTGTCATATCAACAAGATCCTGCCACAAATATTTAAGTTTCTCGCTATTCTCATCAAATGGAATGTTAATAAGACTGTATTCAAGATATTTATTAATCTTCTCACCATGTTTTTTCTCAATGTATTCAGCAAGTTTAATCCTGTTCTTTAAGTCAGCAACTGAAAAGCATTTCTTTTCAATCGTCTTTAACCATATCTTAAATATCTCTGAAAGGCTGTATGGCATATCCAGAACTTTTCTTGGCGGCTGTATAACGCAGCTTGTTATCTGCTCATATCTTCCATGAAGCAGTTCACCTATCTGGTCCCTGTCCTCTATTGAGTTGACATACCCCTGGTCATACATCCCCTTTCTTCCTGCTCTTCCGGCAATCTGCTTAACCTCACTCATGTTAAGAAATCTTTTGGATTTGCCATCGAATTTTTTCGACTCAGTAAATATTATTCTTCTTATAGGAAGATTTACTCCCATTCCAATAGCATCTGTACATACTACAATTCTGCTCTCTCCATTTAAGAATCTGGCAACCTCTGCTTTTCGCACACTGTATGGAAGTGAACCGTATATAACACTTACTTTATACCCTTCCTTCTTTAGAAGGGTTGCGAGCATAAGAACTTTTCTACGTGAAAATGCTACTAAAGCATCTCCATCCCGTATATCATCCGGAAATATGAAATCATGGTCTTCAACTATAAGTCTTGAATTCCTTTTATGTCTTATATCCGTATATGTATCTCCACACATTTTTATAAGCATTTTAACAATATGTATTGCATTCGGCGACATGCATACATGTACAACATCAGCATTAACGCCAAGAATTGCCTCTGTCCACGCCCAGCCTCTGTCTGAGTCGGCTACCATCTGTGCCTCATCTATTACACAGACATCAAAATGTCTGCTCATATCCATTTTCTCAACTGTACAGGATAAATGCTTTGCACCATCTCTTATATCCTTCTCCTCGCCTGTCGTCAACGAACAGTTAATTCCTCTTGCAAGACTCATCTCCTGAATCTCAAGTGCAAGAAGTCTCAGGGGTGCAAGATACATTCCTGAACCGGCATTATAAAAATCTTCTAGTGCATCATGTGTCTTTCCTGTATTAGTCTCTCCTATATGAAGTATGAAATGTCTCTTTATATTTCTGGCTTCAGGATACAGCTGTGTTATATCCTCAGGAATACTCTCCATTAATGCAGTCTTTATCTTAAGTTCTTTAAGACTTGCTAAATCTTTAGGTACGAATTTCTTCTTTTTCTTTTTATAGTAATATCTAGCCATTTATTTTCCTATTGTTTTCTGAAATATAAACAAAAAGCATGACAATACATAAAACATTACATATTGTCACGCTTCTTTCTGTAAGGTCAGTCTGATTATTTAGCTGCTGCAGGATTATTCTTCTTAGTAGCAATCTCATCCTTAAGCATTGCAACAAATTCGTCCTTAGATACTGTAGTTGACTTCTGCTCTCCGTGAAGTCTGTAACTTACAGTTCCATCTGCTGCTTCATTCTTACCAAGTACAATAAGGTAAGGAATCTTCTTAACCTGAGCTTCTCTTACTCTGTATCCAAGCTTTTCTGCTCTCTCATCAATCTCAACTCTGATTCCATTATCTGCAAGATAATCATAGAGACCATGTGCATAAGCATTTAACTCTTCATCTTCATTCTTAACCGGAAGAATTGTAGCCTGTACAGGAGCAAGCCATAATGGAAGGTTACCCTTTGTCTCCTCAAGTATATAAGCCATGAATCTGTCAAGAGAACCAAGGATAGCTCTGTGAAGAACTACAGGTGTCTTTCTCTGTCCATCTTTATCAATGTATGTTAAGTTGAACTTAGATGGAAGACAGAAATCAAGCTGGCATGTTGATAAAGTATATTCATTACCGATAGCAGGCTTAACATTAACATCAAGCTTAGGTCCGTAGAATGCAGCCTCTCCGATTTCCTCTGTATACTCAATTCCGATATCATTAAGAACCTTTCTTAATGCGTTCTCAGCATTGTTCCACATTTCATCATCATCATGATACTTTACCTTATCCTCTGGATCTCTTAATGAGAGAACACAGCGGTAATCTGTAATATTGAAATCCTTGTATGTCTCAAATATAAGGTCTACAACCTTGGCAAATTCTGACTCAATCTGCTCCGGTGTTACGAAAAGGTGGGCATCATTCTGGCAGAAATGTCTTCCTCTCTCAATACCCTTTAATGTTCCACTTGCCTCAAATCTGAAGTCATGTGCAATCTCACCGATTCTTATAGGAAGATCCTTGTAAGAATGCATTTTGTTAGCATATATCATCATGTGGTGAGGGCAGTTCATTGGTCTTAAGACAAATGATTCGCCTTCAACTTCCATAGCTGGGAACATGTTTTCCTTGTAGTGATCCCAGTGGCCTGATGTCTTGTAAAGATTAACTGTACCAACACATGGTGTCATTACATGAAGGTATCCAAGCTTTCTTTCCTTGTCCTTAATATAATTCTCAAGCTCCTGCCATACTGTATATCCCTTTGGTAAGAACATTGGAAGTCCACGGCCAATTAAGTCATCTGACATGAAAAGTTCCATTTCCTTGCCAATCTTTCTGTGGTCACGTTCCTTTGCCTCTTCAAGAAGCTTAAGATGCTCTTCAAGTTCCTCTGCTGTTGGGAAACATACACCATAGATTCTCTGCATTACATGATTGTTAGCATCGCCCTTCCAGTATACACCAGAATATTTAACAAGCTTGAAATTCTTACAGAGCTTAGTATTATCGACATGAGGTCCACGACAGAGGTCTGTGAAATCGCCCTGGTCATAAACTGTGATATTGCCATCTTCAAGACCGCTTATAAGGTCAAGCTTATACATATCGTCCTTGAACATCTCAAGGGCTTCTTGCTTAGAAACTTCTCTTCTGTATATTTTCTTTCCTTCCTTGCAGATTTTCTTCATTTCTTTTTCGATAGCTTCAATAGCTTCGTCATTGATTACATTATCTCCAAGGTCTATATCATAATAGAATCCCTCTTTTACTACTGGTCCAACCCAGAACTTAGCATGTGGATATAAATGCTTAACTGCCTGTGCCATAACATGTGCACATGAATGATTAAGAGTATTCAGTCTTTCATCTTCCTTAAAATTAACCATGATAAATCTCCTTTTGTGTTAATATTTTTGTTGCTATTCTCATCGCTGCTTGTGCTCGTAGCTCATGTTCCAGAGCTTCGCTCTGTCACTGTCGCGGTGCTCCTCGAATATCCATGCAAAGTCCACACCCTGTGCAAGCACAGCTGTTGACTTTCCCTGTATATTCTCATCGCTACTCGCGCAAAAAAGCCCCTTATACAGTGGCTTTCCAGCTTGCTGTATAAGGGGCGAATATTCAATCCGCGGTTCCACCCTTATTATTCTCTCAATCAGGAGAACATCTCATTATGATTATAACGGAATCACCGTGCCGTATTGGGGCCGCTCAGAGGTGGTTTTCCCATATCCGTATTCTAAAGCACTTCCACCATATATGCTTCTCTCTGTAGAACCGTAACATAGTACTCTTCTCGTCAACACTTTAGTAAGAAGTATATTTCAAATTTTACATAATGTCAACCTGTTAATCATTGATTTTTGTATTTAAAAATGCTATTATTTTTATATTAATTTTCGAACAATTTAATATTATTTTTAGGGAGGAACTAATGGATAAATTACATTCACACAACTATCTTATTGTTTTAGTTGGAACAATTGCATTATCAGTTATGACATTTTTTTCAGAAGGGATTAATATCCGTGCATTTATCGGAATTGGCATAATGCTTGCCAGTCTTATTGCTGCCGGTATTGGTAAGTTCTTAATTCAGAATCATTTTATTAAAGCTTTGCTCATTAATCTTACGCCTTCAATTGCTACATTTGTATATGCTTTTGTTTTAGGCGGCAACTCAGTTGCATTTCTTGCCAACTTTGTATTTCTATCAATGATGGCATTATATTTTGATAAGAAGTACATTATATATTACTCTGTTCCTGTTGCTAATATTGCACTTATATGTACCATATTTTTCCCATTCGTTATTGATGGGGCTAATTACGACAGAGTAGATGCCTTTACAAAGGTATTCCTTTTTGACCTTGTTGCTATTATTTTATACAAAGCTGTTGAGCAAGGACGCGAGCTCCTTTCTCAGAGCGAAGAAACACTATCTACTATTAACAACAACTCACATGCAGCCAATGACATAGCCATTAATCTTAATTCAGCTATCGAAAATTGTAAAAACGGTCTTGATAACTTATCTGAACAGGCAACTAAGGTAAATGAAGCTGCTTCTCAGATGAATACCGTTATTGACGATACAACCAATGCAACTATATCTGTTACTGAGAAAATTCAGGATGCAACCGATGAAATCAATAAGAATTATGAGCTTTCCAAAGAGCTTGATGCTGGCTTCGAAAAAGTTGATACATCAGTCAGAGCCGGTAATAACGAAGTAAATGTTGTTAAAAACACTCTTTCGGAGATGGCAGAAACTGTTGGCTCTGCCAGAGGAGCTATGTCTGAGCTTATGAACGAAATGTCTAAGATTACTTCAATTCTTGAAGAAATCAACGCAATTGCAGCCCAGACTAATCTTCTTTCTCTTAATGCCTCAATTGAAGCCGCAAGAGCCGGTGAACATGGTAAAGGATTTGCTGTAGTTGCAGATGAAATCCGTCATCTTTCTGAACAAAGTTCAGAAGCTGCAGACAATATCCATAAAATCATTAACGGTCTTTCAGGTATGACAGATGAAGTTTCTAACCGCGTGAATGCAGGTGCTGAATCAGCTAATGATGTTGTTTCCAAGATGGACACTCTTGTCAATGTCCTTACCGGAATCAATGATTCAACAGAAGTTGCACACGATCTTGTAAGGGAACAGTATAAGGTAATCGAATCTGTCAGGACAGCTTTTGACAGCGTTAACTCAGACATTCAGACGCTTGTTGCTACCTCTGAAGAGAACGCTGCAATGATATCTAATATTTCAGAGAGCATCCGCCAGCAGGAAGAAGCCGTTTCGAATGTTGACGATGGCATCGAGCATGTCTTAAAGCTTTCTGGTGAATTGAAAGAACATTTTAATTAATATGCATATAAAAAGTGGCAGTCTTCAGAAATACCTGAAGTCCTGCCACTATTTTTAACATAAACCTATCTTTTTATCCAATCTAGTTTCTCCAATTAAGTTCCCCCAATCAAGAAAGCTTCATATCTCCATCTTTAACCCAGCCAATCTTTTTAAGAAGCATATTAATAAGCGGACATATCACTGCCGGAAGAATGAATGATATAAGTATCAATCCAGCCCAGTCAAATCCTGTAATTGCAGTCTTTGTTCCATTAGCAATATCAGCTACCCAACCAGAATATACACCAATCTGTCCAACAAATCCGCAAGTTCCCATACCAGATGATACCGGAGTGCCATTCATCTGCAGCTTAAACAGGCATGTTGCCATAGGACCTGTAATTGCAGACGTAACTATCGGTGCTATCCATATTCTCGGATTCTTAATTATATTTCCCATCTGAAGCATAGATGTACCAATTCCCTGAGAAACAAGTCCTCCCCATCGGTTCTCCTTAAATGACATAACTGCAAATCCAACCATCTGCGCGCAGCAGCCTGCAACTGCTGCTCCGCCTGCAAGCCCAGTAAGTCCAAATGCAGCACATATCGCGGCTGATGATATAGGAAGTGTAAGTGCAATTCCAACAAGAACTGATACTGCAATTCCCATAAGGAAAGGCTGAAGATTAGTTGCAAGCATAATAAGTTCGCCAATCTTCATTGCCGCTTTTCCCAAAGCCGGTGCAATAAGAGCCGCTACTCCTGTTCCAACACCTATAGTAACAAGCGGTGTAACAAGAATATCTATCTTAGTTTCTTTAGAAATCATCTTACCTGCTTCTGCTGCAATAATTGCAACAAAATATACTGCAAGCGGACCACCTGCACCTCCAAGCGCATTAGATGCAAATCCAACAGTTATAAGTGAAAACAGTACAAGTGGAGGGCATTTCAGTGCATAACCGATTGCCACTGCCATTGCCGGTCCGCTCATTGCTGACGCAAGCCCTCCAACTGTATAATTGACACCGCTCACTGTTGCCACAGTATTAGTAAGAAAACCAATATGCAGCTGTGTTCCCAATGTATTAAGAATTGTTCCTATAAGAAGTGAGCAGAACAATCCCTGCGCCATCGCACCCAGTGCATCAATTCCATACCTTTTAACTGAAACTTCAATATCCTTCCGCTTCAGGAAAGATTTAAATTTCTCCCACATAAATAGACCTCACTTTGTAAATTTTCATTATGATAGCATATTATGGGGTGATTGTGAATATAGCAATTTTTACTCACCCTATATCATCCAAATTGGTATGATATAGTTATCCTTATCAATTGCGCCAAGTGAAGGCTTCATACAGACAACTGCTCCTTTAGAGCGCGGTGTTGATGCCTTGTCAAGCAGTCCAAATACCTTAATTAATTCTGTTCCTGAATTTGAAGTTTTCTTAATTTCTATTGGATTCAATATTCCATCATGTTCTAATACAATATCAATTTCTTTGACATCCTTATCGCGGTAATAATACCGAAACCAAACACTACAGTTGTAACTTACCATCTGTCTTTATAAATTAATATGAAGTTATCATTGGTTTTATCTTTAAGTCAACCTGGCACCACACTTATTCAAATCAAATATCTATCAAATTTTCTGTGTAAAAAAAAATATATATTTTTCTGTCATATATATAATGTCCATTTTAAAAAGTATCAGATTACTGAAGGAGAAACTGACATTAGAATGGGTATTATAAAAGAAAGAGAGAGGAATAAAATTATGAAAAAACACATAATTATTGATGAACATGGCATCTTACAAGAAAAGTTTATTGATGAAACCTTTGTGTGTATAACTGAAAAACAAGTTTTATCAGGAAAAATCCCCAAAAATGATTTCAGTATTAAGGCAAAAATATCTAAAATTAAAAAAAATCAAATTAAACGAGGCCGCTGCATCATTATCTCTAACAACCTGTTTGTTATAGAATATGTTGATTGATTTATTTGTCGAATAAAATGCATTGATGGAAACAAGAATGGCATTACACGCGATGTACCTACTGTAACACTTTGTGAATTTTTAAGAATTATTGAAAAATATTCTTAAAAATACCGCATGATATACGGCGTGAAATTTCAAAAAACTGTCAAATTATATGGCAAAATCAGAGAAAAGGTGTATGACATATTACACTTTATTTAGTGTATTACACTTTTCTTTCAAAAATATAGAGCAGCACTATTCTTTAAAGAAAAGTGCCTGCTCTATATAACAATTATCTTATATTACAACCCCATTACAATGGTCAATCTCATGCTGTATTATCTGCGCTGTCCAGCCTGAATATTTTCTATGCTGTTTCTTAAAATTCTGGTCAAGATAATCCACTTCAATATCCTGATATCTCGTACATGGACGCACACCTTCTAATGACAGGCATCCTTCCTCCGTCTGGTATTCTCCTGACTTATTAGTTATTACCGGGTTAATCATTGGAAACTGAAATGGTCCTGCTGCCACCACAATAATTTTCTTTTTGACCCCAATCATATTAGCAGCCATCCCGACACAGTGGTCAAGATTGGCTCTTAATGTATCAAGTAAATCTGTAACCACCTGTTTATCCGACTCTGTTGCATCCACTGATTTCTGTGCCAGAAAGAATGGATCTTTCACTATTTTCTTTACCATTAACTGATTCTCCTTATTATGATACCTATCAATAGTCGCATTTTTACAACACTTATAGGTTTATTTTTTATATGTCTGCTATCTTTGTCTTGTTTTTAATTAAAAAAACCTATAAGATGTCTCAAGTTGACCGCTCTTATAGGCTTTTTATTCCATATTTTTCAATTTTATTGGTGAATTAACCTATCAATGCTTAATAAATATGTTTCTTATAGGAAAATTGCAAATGCACGCCCAGAACGCTCACTAACCAAAGAACTATCAACAATACCCACTCGAAAAAGCTCGCCCGACGCAGATCCTATATACATCCTGCCTCATACCATACGACGTACTCTTACAACAGTTCTCCTAAGAAATCCTCGTCTCACGAATCACCTTTCTCACAGCCAGCACCTTGCCTGCTGAAACTGAAAGCTCATCGACACCCATCTTAAGAAATTCTTCTGTGAGTGTTGTGTCTGCACCGAGTTCACCACAGATACCTGCCCAGATGCCCTCTGCATGTGCATTCTCAACAACCATTCTTATCATGGCAAGAATGGCTGGATGATGAGCATCGTAGAAATCATCAAGCTTTGTATTCTGACGGTCAATCGCAAGCGTGTACTGTGTCAGGTCATTAGTTCCGATACTGAAGAAATCCACCTTCTTAGCAAGCTGGCGACTCATAATTACAGCAGCCGGAGTCTCAATCATAATTCCACTCTTAGGATTACCGAATTCAATTCCCTGCTCTGTAAGCTCAGCCTTAACTTCATTCTCAATAACCTTAATCTTATCAACTTCCTGTTCACTGATTATCATAGGATACATGATAGATATGTTTCCATATGCACTTGCTCTGTAAAGGGCGCGTAACTGTGTTTTGAATATCTCAGGTCTTGTAAGACATATTCTTATTGCACGAAGACCAAGAGCAGGATTATCCTCTTTATCCAGTCCGAAATAATCACACTGCTTATCAGCACCGATATCAAGAGTTCTTATAATTACCGGTTTTCCAGCCATGCTTTCAGCTACAGTACGATATATGTTGAACTGTTCTTCTTCTGTTGGAAATGTATCAGATTCAAGATATATGAATTCACTTCGAAACAGTCCGATTCCTGCTGCATCATTGGCAATAACATTTGCAAGATCCTTAATATTACCAATATTAGAATAAAGCTTAATCTTCTTGCCATCTAAAGTCACATCTTCCTTGCCTTTAAGTTCCTGTAAAAGAGCTTTCTTCTCATTGTCTTTGCGCTGTTCCTCCTGCATTGCTGACAGAGTTGCCTCATCAGGTTCAATATATACGACACCGTTAGTTCCATCGACAACGCCAAACTTGCCATTAAGAGATTCATCAATGACAATATCTGAACCAATTAAAGCCGGAATTCCCATTGTTCTTGCAAGAATCGCAGTATGTGAATTAACTGAACCCTTCTGTGTAACAAATGATAATATCTTGCTCTTATCCATCTGGACTGTCTCTGATGGTGCCAGATCCTCTGCCACCATAATAACAGGCTCATCTACATCTACACCACTTCCTGTATTGCCAGAAAGTATTCCTAACAGTCTTTCTGTAATATCTTTGACATCTGCTGCTCTTCCACGCATATATTCATCGTCCATGGCTGCAAACATCTGTGAAAAATTATCCCCTGTCTGGGCTATGGCATATTCTGCATTCACCATCTGACTCTCGATAATATGCTCAACAGATTCCTTATAATCGTCATCCTCAAGCATCATCTGATGAATCTCAAATATTGCCGCATTAGCCTCGCCAACTTCGCGAAGTGCTTTATCATGAAGTTCCCCCAGTTGTTTAAAGGCTATTTCTACAGCTTCATAATAACGGTTCTTCTCTGCTTCTGCATCAGTAATCTTTACACGCTTAACCTGATGTTCACCTTTCTCATACACCATTATCTTACCTATAGCAATGCCTCCAAATACACTTTTTCCAGTATATTTATTCATGTGCACCTCCTGACTGCTACATATTGCTCTTCATGAATTCTTCAATCTTAGCTGCTGCAGCCTCTTCATCTTCACCTTCTACAGTAATTGTAACTTCATTTCCACATTTTACTGCAAGTGCCATAACACCGAAGATTTTCTTGCAGTCTCCTGACTTGCCATCCTTAGTAATTGTAATCTTACTGCTAAATTCCTTAGCAGCCTTTACAAGCTCTCCTGCTGGACGAGCATGTATGCCTTCTGCATCTGTAATAACGTACTTAAATTCCTTCATAATTAAAAACCACCTTTCTTAGGCTGCTTTCTTCTTAAAGAGCCCTAAACATATTGTTGAAATGATAGTTCCTGCCACAAGTGCAATCACATAATATATTGCATTGCCTACTACAGGGAATACGAAAATGCCGCCATGTGGTGCCATTAAAGTACATTTGAAAAACATACTGACAGCACCTGCTGCACCTGAACCTATGATACATGCTGGTATTACATGTAAAGGATCTGCTGCCGCATATGGTATTGCACCTTCTGTTATAAATGCAAGTCCCATAATAAAGTTAGTTGGACCAGCATCTCTTTCTTCCTTAGTAAACTTATTCTTAAAAAGTATTGTTGCAAGAGCAATCGCACATGGTGGAACCATACCACCTATCATTACTGCTGCCATTATATCATAATTACCTGCTGCAATGGAAGCAGTTCCAAAAACATATGCTGCTTTATTGAACGGACCACCCATATCAATTGCCATCATGGCTGCAAGTATGAATCCAAGAAGAACCCTGCTTGTACTTCCCATTCCTGCAAGGAAGCTGTTAAGTCCTGTATTAATTCCACCCATTACAGGCTCTACAATAAATGTCATTCCAAGTCCTATTACCAGAATACCCACTACCGGATATATAAGTACAGGTGCTATCTTTTCCAACGCCTCTGGTAACTTATTACATATCTTCCTTAAAAGAACTATAATATATCCTGCTGCAAAACCTGCAACCAGAGCGCCTAAGAATCCGGACTTTCCATTAGCTGCGATATAACCACCAACAAAACCAAGTGCAAGTGCCGGTCTGTCACCAATTGCCATTGCAATAAATCCTGCCAGAACAGGGAGCATGAAGCCAAATGCTGCTCCTCCGATAGTCTTAAACATTGCCGCAACAGGTGTTATCGTACCAAAGTTGCTTCGTTCTGCCTCTGACAGTGCATTCATATCAACATTAAGTCCATCAATAAGAAATGCAATTGCAATCAGAATACCTCCGCCTACAACGAAAGGCAACATATGTGATACACCATTCATAAGCTGTGTATATATCTTATGTCCAATTCCGCCGCCTTTCTTTGCTGATGTGCTTTCCTTCTTTTCAGAAGTTCCTGCCTCATATACAGGTGCATCTCCTGCAAGAGCTTTCTTTATAAGTTCATCTGCTTTATTAATTCCATCTGAAACCTGACACTCAATTACTTTCTTTCCATCAAATCTCTCCATTGGAACCTGTGCATCTGCCGCAACAATAATACACTCTGCCGATTCAATATCTTCATCTGTCAGTACATTCTTAGCTCCGCCAGAACCTCTTGTCTCAATCTTAATTGCACATCCAGCCTTAGCTGCTGCCTTCTCAAGTCCTTCTGCTGCCATGTAAGTATGTGCAATACCTGTAGGGCAGGAAGTAACTGCAAGAATCTTAGCCGGCTTATTGTCTTCCTTTTCAAGTCTTTCATCTATACTCTTGGCTTCTTCGTCAGCCCCATCTATGATTTCAATGAATTCCTCAGGGCTTCCAGCTTTCATAAGCTTTGCTACGAAATTCTCATCCATAAGAAGCACTGATAACTTACTTAATACATCAAGATGTACGTTATCCTTAGTATCCGGCGCTGCAATAAGGAAAAGAACCTTTACCGGCTCATCATCAAGCGATTCAAAATCAACTCCATCCTTAATAATCATTGCTGCAAGTCCTGGTGCATTAACAGCACTGCATTTGCCATGAGGAATTGCTATTCCTTCTCCTACACCTGTTGTACTTTCTTCTTCTCTTGCATATACTTTAGCCCTGTAGCTTTCAATATCATCAATCTTTCCGCTCTTTGCCATAAGTTCTACAGCCATATCAAGAGCCTCACTCTTTGTCTTAGGAGCAGCATTAAGATTAATGCTTCTCTTATCAAGTAAATCTGTAATTCTCATAAAATACCTCCTTTACATTATCTCTTGCAGGTAACCTCTACCCGCTTTAATACCTCTGAAATCTCTCTTTTTGTTGCAAGATTTTCTGAAAATGCACTGGCACTTCCTGTTGCAACGCCCATTCTGAATGCATCTTCATAATTACATGTCTGAAGATATCCCGCCATAAATCCTGCAACCATTGAATCACCTGCACCTACTGAATTCTTAAGCTCGCCCTTTGGTGCATCTGCTTCATATACGTTTCCATGTTCATCAATAAGAACTGCGCCTTTTCCACCCATCGATATAAGCACATTGACAGCTCCCATATCCTGCAGCTTCCTTGCATATGGAATAACCTCTTCCTTAGATTCAAGCTTAACACCAAATATATCTCCAAGTTCATGCTGATTAGGCTTGATAAGAAATGGGTGATATTCAAGGACATTAAGTAAAAGCCTGCTTGTCGCATCAACTATAATCTTAACATCTCTTCCCTGTAGTCTTCCCATTATTCTTCTGTATATATCGTCTGATATACATGAGGGAATACTTCCTGCAAGCACAAGAACATCTCCACTTGAAAGTCTGTCAATCTTACTTACAAGAGAATGAAGATTATCTTCTGATATCTGAGGTCCCATTCCGTTAATCTCTGTTCCATCTATGTTCTTAATCTTCATGTTTATTCTTGAAAAACCATTATCAACCTGAATAAAATCTGTATTAATGCCATACTCTGATACCATGTCACATATCTGTTTTCCGGTAAATCCGGCTACAAAACCAAATGCTGTTGTATCAAATTCAAGATTATTAAGGACTATTGAAACATTAATTCCTTTACCACCTGGAAGCATATGCTCATATGATGTTCTGTTCGTCATCCCCAGTTCAAAACTCTTAATTTCCACTATATAATCCAGTGACGGATTAAATGTTACTGTATATACCATTGTCTCTCCTTTCTGGCTTCACGACCTTTTTGTTATAATTATAATACAATCACATTCGTTCAAAATCAATCACATTCATTCACAAACTTTTAGATTATTTTTGTGCATTTTCCACAAATTATCATCAAAATACTTTCTCTAAATATGCATTGTGTATCAACTTCATAACTTTCAGTATCGGTCAAAAACAAAAAAATATGCCAGAACTTCAGACTCAGCCAAAGTTCCGGCATATTAGTATTATATGTTATTATATTAATGTTTTCCCTTAAGAAGTGGTGATAATGGCTTATATATAAGCATTGATATCCCTACATCTATAAGACCTTTAACTATTGTAAAAGGAAGATTAAAGCATATCAGACACTGCATGATTGATTTCATAGATGGAATTATAGCCTGATACAAACTTAATATTACCACCTCTGGCATTGCCAGTTTATAATACACAGGATACACTATTAAATAATTCGAGAACACACTGAATACACCCATTGCCATGGCACCGCATAAACCGCCAAGCAATGCTCCTGTCTTAGACTTTTTCTTCTTATAAACAATTCCTGCTGTAAACACGAATACGGAACCGAGTATAAAGTTAGAAAGTTCGCCAACAAGCATACTCTGTGAAGCTGCCAGATGCACAACATTCTTAATGAGACATATTATAATGCCTGCAACTGGTCCGAGTGCATAAGCACCAAGTAACGCCGGAAGATCCGAAAAATCAAACTTGATAAATCCTGGCATAATAGGAATCGGTATCTCCAGATACATAAGAACTACTGCTACTGCTGAAAGCATACCCGTCACCGCTATCGTTCTCACATTATTCTTAGTATTAACATTACTCATTGCTTTTATTCTCCCTTATATTCTGTATATTATTCTGCCTCCTTAAGGTGCATCTTTTTTGATGCATGCTCCATAGCTTCAACAAGAGTTCTCATATCACTAAGTATCTGTGTAGTTCTTTCTTCACCAAGTTCAGCAATAACATTACCATAATATTCTCTGTTATTGTCCTCTCTTTTTTTCAAGAAATCCCTTCCGGCATCAGTGAATACGAGATATGTACCATCTGTTCCTTTGCCATCATGTTTCCATAAAGCATAGCCCATGTCCTTAAGACTGCTTGCGATTGCCGATGTCTGTGGAATTGATATTCTCATAAATGAAGACAAATCCTTAAGATATGTCTTATCCTTGCCATCAATACAATCTTTCTCCATTACCTTGAGCGCAATATAATCTGCCAACTCAAGACCATTGTAAAAATTCTTTCTTCTCTCCTTATCCATCAGGAACCTCTGAAATATAAGTTCTGTAGATAATTCGAAGCTTTCAAAACTATTGTTCATGCCCCTATCTCCTCTCTGTTTTAAAATAATGATTCGATAGATTTATATTATCAGAAAAATCCTTATATGTCTGTATAACAATCATGAACAATTATTAAAAAGTTATAAACTATGGATTACAGCATTCCGCTGCCGTATATCCCGCTCCAATAAGTTCTTCTCTTTCAGCATAAGAATATATCTTATTCTTAGTCCCTATTCTTGATGCCTTTTCGCATTCCGGTTTATGAAATGTCATTGTTTTACTGTTAAGAATATAATTGAAATCCATTGATGAATCCTTCATCTGTGCAGCCATATCCAGGAATTCTCCTGTATATTCAGACTCTCCTGTTGAATATATGTAATTAATACCCGGCTGTACATTATATAAAAATATATTAAAGCATATTCCTTCTCCATTGTCCTCCACAGAATAAGCCTCCATAAGAACCCCCCGGCACATAAGTTCTTCACCAACAAATACCGGAGTAGTCCTGTACATAACGTGATTAGAAGTTTTCTCCAGATATCTTGCAATCTTTACCACATATGCATTCATATAGTTCTTCATATATGGAGTTGCTGTTATATAATTCTTCTTATCAGTATCAGAACCTCCAAAGCACCATGCAATGCTCTGCACTCTGCTCTGGCAATATCCATCTCCCGCAATACTGTCATACTTGATATTATTCCATCCTGTAGGACAGATACTTTTTGATTCACCTTTCTTATCATCTTCAGATGGCATTGAATCATAATCTAAACATGCCATTGCAGAAGTAACCCTTTTGATACTGTCAAGCAGTCCATATTTTATATATGAATCCTTAACTATCTCAGAGCTTGTAAAATATGGCTTATTATCATTAACTACAACATATGGATTATCTCCATTATATGCCGGAATATCCTCATAGGAAAACTGTATACTGTTTGAATTAACATTATTAGCAGACACATTTGCAAAAAGTTTATATCCGCCAAACACAATCAATACAAGTAATATTATCCCTATTATTTTCTTTCTCATTTCGTATCACCCTTCTTCATTCCTGGTATCTGTGCCAGAATAACCGCTGTAAACACAAGTACACACCCCATTATCTCTTTTGGTTTTAACAATTCCCCAAGTACAATCCATCCGGCAAGCACCGCAAACACTGATTCAAGGCTCATGACAATAGATGCCACCGAAGGCTGTGCATATTTCTGTCCAACCATCTGAAGAGTATATGCTATGCCGCTTGAGAATACACCTGCATAAAGTATCGGAACAAGCGCAGCTTTAATTCCTGCAAATGTAACATTTTCCTTAAATATCATAGCAAATGTTGAAATAATTGCAATAACCATAAACTGTATACAGGACATTTTCATACTGTCAGCACTTGAAAATTTATCAATAACAAGAATGTGTATTGTAAAGCATATTGCTCCCATAAACACAAGGACATCACCAAGGTATATTCCTGATACACCGCCAGACATACATAAAAGATACATTCCGGCAACACATCCTGTAACAGAAACTCCTATTATCCAGTGCATTTTCTTGCCCATAAAAACTGAAACCACTGAAACCATAACAACATATGTTGCTGTGATGAATCCTGCCCTTCCTGATGAGGCAACACCTTGTGGATACACACTTATTCCATACTGCTGGAATGTCATTGCTGCAAAAAGAACAATTCCGCATATTATGCCTGCACCCAATGGCCATGTCTGTAAACGACTGTTATTCTCTGTATTAATCACTTTTCCAGAATTATTTCTTTTATCCAACACATTTTTAATTACAATTACAACTGCCAGAAACAGTGCACCCACTATAGACCTTGCAGCATTAAATGTAAATGTCCCAACTGCTCCTGCACCACTTGTCTGTGCAACAAATGCCGTCCCCCAGATAAATGCAGCAAGAAGCAGTATCAGGCTTCCCTTTATATTATTCATTACTCTTACCCTTATTAATATATTTGATACCTGTAAATGCACCTATAAGAATAACTAAACCTATAATAAGAGGAACAACAGGATTCTGTACAAATCCTGCAATAACATATGTCACACAAGAAATAACTGCAACTACAATTACATATGGAAGCTGTGTAGACACATGATTCATATGATTACACTGTGCTCCTGCCGAAGCCATAATTGTCGTGTCAGATATTGGTGAACAATGGTCTCCACAGACAGCTCCAGCCATACATGCTGAGATTGATATAATCATCATTGTATGGTTCGTTCCTGAAAATGTATTTACAACAATAGGAATAAGAATTCCAAATGTTCCCCACGATGTTCCTGTTGCAAAAGCAAGGAATACCGCAACCAGAAATATAACTGCCGGCAGAATACTTAACCATCCGCCCGATACTCCTTTTACAAGTCCGGCAACAAACTCCTTAGCGCCCAGACTGTCTGTCATTGCTTTGAGTGTCCATGCAAATGTAAGAATAAGGATTGCCGGTACCATTGCCTTGAATCCTTCCGGTATGCATGAGCATGATTCATTGAATGAAAGTACCCTTCTTACTGCATAGAACACAATTGTTATTATAAGTGCAAAGAAACTTCCAAGCATAAGCCCTACCGAAGCATCACTTCCTGAAAATGCATCAACAAAACCTACTCCCTTGAAAAAATCTCCTGAATATAGCATTCCAATTATGCAGCAAACTATAAGTGTAATAATTGGAAACAGCAGATCTAACACTCTTCCGCGTCCCTTAATTACATCTTCTGTTGCGTTAGCATATGGCCTGTCAGGAGTTGTATACAAGTCTCCCTTAGCTGCATTTGCTTCATGAACTGCCATCGAGCCAAAGTCAACCTTTAACGCTACAATAAGAATCATTGCTGCAATAGTAAATAATGCATAATAATTGTAAGGAATAGCCTTAATAAATATTCCAAAACCATCTTCGCCCTCAACAAAACCTGTTACCGCTGCTGCCCATGAAGATATAGGCGCAATGATACAGATTGGTGCCGCTGTTGCATCAATAAGATATGCAAGCTTTGCTCTCGAAACATTATGCTTGTCTGTTACTGGACGCATAACGCTTCCAACAGTAAGACAGTTAAAATAATCATCAATAAATATAAGAATTCCAAGAAGCACCGTAACAAGCTGTGCTCCAACTCTTGTCTTAATATGTCTTCCAGCCCATTCTCCAAATGCTGCAGAACCACCTGCTTTATTCATCATGCACACCATGATTCCCAGTACAACAAGGAACACCAGAATTCCTACATTGTAAGGATCTGACAATACTCCTACAAGACCATCTTCAAATATATGAAGAACTGATTTTTCAAAACTGAACCCGCTCTGGAATATATTTCCATAGAACAGTCCTCCTATTACAATTCCTACAAAAAGTGAACTGTAAACCTCTTTGGTAATTAACGCTAATATGATAGCAACCAGCGGTGGTATAAGTGCCCAGAAGGTTGCATACAGATTAGGTACATACTGAATAACTTCTTCCATTGTATCTCTCCTTAATAAATGTATATCCTACACTAATTGTGTATTCTGCTTTCACTGCAAGTAAAATATATAACCTGATAATTCTTTGCAATCTCGTCGAGAAGCTTCATAGCCCCCTTAATATTATTATCATCAAGATTGACAAATGGGTCATCAAATATAAGAAATGGTTTCTCTTCTTTATACATTGCCTCGACAAGCGCCATTCGCATGCATACTCCAACCAGATCCTGCTTTCCTGCACTAAGATATCCAATATCTCTTGGCATATTCTGCTCCATGACAGTAAGCTTTGTATCTGCATCAAGATTGTATGCATCAGGCTCACATCCGGTAAGTATAGTATAATACTTCCTAAAGCCCGACATAACAGGTCCCATATATTCAGAAGTAAAAGACTGCTTTGAATCCTCCATAATCTGTTTTGTAAGCTTCAGCAATCTCTCTTTATTCTTTTCGCTTTCCTGAATATCTGTAAGCTGGTTAAGTTCCTGCCTGCAGCTTTCACACTCATCAGCCTGAATCTGAAGATTCTCTAACTGCTTATTGCACTGGGATATCTGTTGTGCATATTCTTCAATAATGTTGTCAATCCGTGTCATATCTGACGCTATATCTTCCAGTGAAATCTTATCAACTTCATTTTGTGCAGTGAACATACTGATATCATTCTCTGACTCAAAATCAGCTTTAATCATCATTGCATTATCATACTCACTTTTAGCACGATAATATCCATCAAGCTTTTTGTCAAGGTTTCTAAGTGTTTCTCCAATACTTTCCTCGCCCTTAAAGCCTTTAATATATTTTCTCAGAAAGAATTTAATACCTGACATATTCTGCTCGTACTGGTTTCTATAGATATCTTGTTTAGACATTTCTTGATTAATTCTTTTATAGTCCGCTATGTCATTTCTTATACGTTCAATTGCCAGACTATAATTATTACCATTAGCGGCACAGTTATACCGTTTCAGAAATACATCCAGCCTGTTCTCAAGCTGTTTTATCTGTTCAGATAATTCGTTGTCCTGACCAGCCGCCCGTTTCTCAAGTTCACGATAATCTTCTATATCATGACATAAACCCGAAAGCTCCCATGCAATATTATCTCTGCTAAATGTAATCTCATATTCTTCACAGAACTGCTTTACAACATTCTCCGTTCCGCTGATAAAATTCTTATCATCATTAATATCCGCTTCAATTGCCTTAAGCTTATTATCAGATTCAGCACTTATATTCATAAATTCACTATCATGCTGTTTCTTCTTCACAGTTCCTATCACTGAAAATACTACTGCCATACACAAGCCGACAATAATCATGGCAATTCCAACTTCCATTACAGGCGCAACAAGCACACCGCCTATTACAGCCATTACGATTCCTGCTATAATTCCAGGCACACATGAATTTTTATATAACTTAGCTCTTTCAAGTCTTGCTTGTTCATTCTCTCTTGCAAGATCCAGCTTCATTTCCTTGCCAGCAATAGAATTCTGCTTGTTCTGTGCTGAAATCCAGATATCATGAATCTTCCCGACTTTGTTTTCATCGGGAATTCCTCTTGCAAACCTTTTCTTATACCATTCAAGCTTTTCCAGTTCATCGTCAGACAAACGGTTCTTCGCAGCAGCTTCTTTAAGTTCATCTAATTGTCCGGCAGTATTCTGCCATTCATCAATAGTTTCACTATCAGGAACCCCCTGTTCAAACATACCTCTAAGTTGTTCAAGCCTTTTACTGTCATCATCATCAATGTGTGTGAATTTTCCACTTAATCTTCCTGCTTCATCAAAGATTTCAATCTGCTTGTGCACATCTTCCTTTTCAGGCAGTTCCCCATTAAAGTAATGTTCATATTGTTCAAATGCGTTCTTCTTATTATTACATTCTTTATCAAGCAGCTGATACTTCTCTTTCAATGCCTGTATATCCTTCTGCACACTTAAATGCTTCTGCTGTTCCTGCATTTTCTTTCTGTCAGCTTTAAGCTCTTCTCTCTTAGCACACAGATTATCTCTTATATCTGTCTGCTCTTCAATAATTCTGTCTGTCTGTGAATAATTGTTAATTCTGGCAGCAAGCTCTGTTATTCTTGATTTTCTCTTAGATATAGATCCTGTAGACCTCGTACTTGTTATATTATTAAGCACCGCGGTCAGTCTTCCCACAGCAGTTTCAAAATTATTAATATCATCTGTATTATCTGCAAGATTTCCAATCTTAGCATTTATGCTGTCAGTAGTTGCCGTAACACAATCACTCTGACCTATAAACACAGTTCTCTCAAAAGACTGTGCATCTATCTTGAACAATTCTTCTCCAATATCACACGAAAAATCATCACATTCAACATTAGTGTCTTTTCTTACAAGCAGGAATTCATCATCCGCCTGCTTTTTCCCAAAGGTTCTTCTAAGTGAATAAACCACTCCACCAGTTTCAAATACTATCTCACCACCATAAACACCCTTCTGCCACGGCATAAGACGATTTCTTTCCTTATCGACTAATTTCTTCTTGCTTTCATTCTTAAATCCATAAAACATAACACGGATAAAGGATGCAAGTGTACTCTTTCCCCAGCCATTATCCTCACATATCGTATTACATTCACCAGAGAAATCATATGTAACATTATTCAGTTTTCCAAAATTTTCGATTGTACAACTGATAAGTTTCATCAGACTATCTCCTCCCCCTGCAATGCCTGTAATCCATATCGTATAATTACAGCTTTATCTTGTTCATTGATATCGTCTCTCCCCATAACATTTCTAATAAACTCTCCCTTAAGTGAAACATCATGCTCATAAGACATATAATCAACCCTATAAGCGGTGCAGTCCTTTATCTTAAATGCATAAAACCTGTTCTCAAACTGCTTACACAAATAGTCCGTATCTTTCTCACATTCAACATCCAATTCACCTGTGAGTTCAAGCTTAACCAGACTATCTTTCGTAAAACCTGCATTGTTAAGAAAACTGCTTAATTTCTGTTCAATTTCAAATGTGCTTTCACACCCTGTAACATCAACCTGTGCAACATAAATATTTCTTCTTGCAAATGGAACAAAATATGTATCATAACTTCCAGAAGTTTCATCAATATCAAGCACTACAAAGCCATGCTCTCCAGCCTCATCAAAGCCCCTTCCCTCAAGACATCCCGGATAACAATACACTCCTCTGGCATCCAGCCTGTCACTTGAATATTCATGCACATGTCCAAGTGCAAGATAATCAATTCCACGGTTTCTTAAATCCTTAAGACTTATTATCTGTGCGTTATTCTTAGAAACATGAGAAGCCTCCTGCCCATGCAGTACAACAATATTATAATTGCCTGCATTGAGAGAAAGGCTTCCATATATCTTACCCACATTATCACTGTCAAGTTCCACGCCGGTAATAACAATATCCTTTGTAATACTGCCATTATTGATTATACCGGCGTTATAACTTGTCCATTCTTTTCCAAACATACGAAGATTAGCAGGAATCTCATCCAGATACGACACAAAGCTTCCATTGTCATGATTACCCTGCAGATAATAAAATGTAATACTCGGATTATTAATTATTATATTATATACTTCTTTCTTTGCTCCGACTGATATGTTCCTTGTATCAAACAAATCCCCCGCAATTATAATAACCCCGATACACTCCTTCACAGCATATCCAACCATATCCTTAAAAGATGCCAGCAGCTCACTCCTGCGTTCTCTTGCCTTATCTTTATCAAGATTAGTCGTCATCGCTGAATCCAGATGAATATCTGCACAATGCAAAATCTTCATATCTTCTCAACCTCAACAAATATATACTAATTAATATGTAGAATACGCTCCTTCAACATGAACACTCTCTGTTGTTTCATTCTGGATATATATTCTGTATGATCCGCTCATTGTCAGCTCAAATACGTGTGAATCATTGCCATTGGCAATAATATATCTTTTCGAACCATCAGGCTGTATAATTCCTGCTCTGACACTATGAAATGGTTCCACCGAAAATACACTTAAAACTATCCTCTGTCCAGAAGCCAGCGCCTGTCCGCCACTGATACGGTCATTGTAATGCCCGCCGATTCTCTTACCTAAATAGAATTGGACACAACAGGCTGCCAAACCTGCTAAAGCAATCAGGACTTCCACAAACACCGGAGCATCACTGTTCGCCAACGAACGCACCGTCTGCCCCGATACAATGGCAAGCGCCACCGCCCATAAGTAGAAAGCAGCATCGTGAAACTCCAATAAGCATCTATGCACATTCTTGACAAACACCCGCAGAAACCAAGCCATGAAGAAAGGCAGAAGCAACAGCGGAAACACCTTACTCAGTATTTTCAAGAAAGCTGCAAAAAAAGTAACATCCGCATGAGGCTCAACCCAAGGAAATACCAACGGAACAACCACCGCAGCCAAAAGATTGGACAACAACGTATACGTGGTAAGACTCGACGCACTTCCGCCCAGCTTACCGGTAATGACCGCAGCAGCAGTAGCCGTAGGACAAATAAGACATACCATAGCCCCTTCAAAAACTTCCCGATACATCTCCTCCATCGGACAGCACACCAGCAAAGCCGCCACAATCAGACACGCCACCGTCTGAAACAGCAACAGCCAG
>OGXM01000355.1_pt1 | contig 30800 bp, 28 predicted proteins | sample 1576271 | NCBI WGS metagenome assembly OGXM01 (sample SAMEA3541579, study PRJEB24748) | human gut metagenome | biome: human gut; feature: human-associated habitat; material: faeces | place: China | collected 2012 | reverse complement strand
TAGAGCATCTGACTGTTAATCAGAGGGTCGTAGGTTCAAGTCCTACCTGAAGAGCTCTTTTTCTTTAAAGATTATATATTGTTATTCTTCAGTAGCTCAGTCGGTTAGAGCATCTGACTGTTAATCAGAGGGTCGTAGGTTCAAGTCCTACCTGAAGAGCTCTTTTTCTTTAAAGATTATATATTGTTATTCTTCAGTAGCTCAGTCGGTTAGAGCATCTGACTGTTAATCAGAGGGTCGTAGGTTCAAGTCCTACCTGAAGAGCGAAAAGTCGGTATATATCATACCGGCTTTTTTTATTTTCTTTTTGTTATTGAATTGTATAAGGGTTGTGAACAAAATAGAAAAGCGATTTGATTCAAAATCAAATCGCTTTTCTATTGTTGTCTCACCAGGATTCGAACCTAGACAGGCAGAACCAAAAACTGCAGTGCTACCATTACACCATGAGACAATCCTATGCTTTGAGTCTATCTCAAAAGCGATGCAAAGATAGTGTAAAGATTTTTATTGACAAAATTCTTTACTTTTTATTTTGCAATAATTAAGAAATAGTTCTTTTTACCTTTTTGTACCAGAATATATTTTCCGTTCAATAGGTCCTTTTCGGATATTTCTTTGTCGAATTGGAGAAGTTTTTCTTTGTTGACAGATACTCCTCCGCCTTGAGTCGTTTTACGCATTTCTCCTTTTGAGGGGAAGACGGCGGCTTTTTCGGTTAAAAGATCGACAGCTTTGATTCCCTGTATGAGCTCGTTTTTAGAGATCTCAAATTGCGGTACGCCTTCAAATACAGCCAAAAGAGTGTCTTCATCGAGTTTTTTCAGTTGTTCCGATGTCGAGTTTCCGAAAAGAATATTCGAGGCTTCTACGGCAGCTTCATAATCTTCTGTAGAATGCACCATTATCGTAATTTCCTTTGCCAACCGTTTTTGTATAGGCCGCAGATGTGGTGCAGCATGTTGTTCTTCGATAAGGGCGTCTATTTCCTCTTTGCTGAGAGCTGTGAATATTTTGATATAACGTTCGGCATCGGCATCGCTTACATTCAGCCAGAATTGGTAAAATTTGTATGGAGATGTATAGCGTGGGTCGAGCCACACGTTTCCGGATTCTGTTTTTCCGAATTTCCCTCCATCGGCTTTAGTAATTAAAGGGCAGGTGAGGGCGAAAGCTTCTCCTCCGGTTGTCCGGCGAATTAATTCTGTTCCGGTAGTGATATTTCCCCATTGGTCAGAACCTCCCATTTGCAACTTGCAATTTTTTGTTTTGTACAAGTAGGTAAAGTCGTATCCTTGTACCAATTGGTATGAGAATTCTGTGAATGACAGTCCGTTGCTTCCCTCTCCGGCAAGACGCCTTTTTACGGAGTCTTTACTCATCATGTAATTGACTGTGATGTATTTTCCTACATCCCGGATAAAGTCCAAGAAAGAGAAATTTTTCATCCAATCGTAATTGTTGACCAACTCTGCAGCGTTGGGTGCATCCGACTCGAAATCTAAAAATTTGGAGAGTTGTTTTTTGATCGCTTCTTGATTGTGACGTAATGTTTTTTCATCCAGTAGATTGCGTTCTTGGGACTTCATAGAGGGATCTCCGATCATTCCGGTAGCGCCGCCGACCAGAGCGATAGGCTTGTGTCCGGCTCTTTGGAAATGCTTCAACATCATGACACTTACAAGGTGGCCGATGTGTAAAGAATCTGCAGTCGGGTCTATACCTACGTATGCAGTCGTCATTTCTTTCTGTAATTGTTCTTCTGTACCGGGCATTATATCGTGAATCATGCCCCTCCATTTTAGTTCTTCTACGAAATTCATTTTTTTGACTATATTATGATATTTATCTATTGCAATTTGATAATTGTTGCTTCAGGGCAAAGATACATATTAAAAACAAAAAACGGAGTGTATGGCAGAACCAAAAGTTTTATTGTGTATTTTTTCTTATCGGGATAAATCGAAAAGTTCGGAAAAGTTTGTACCGATCGATATGATGAGCTCGTTTTCCGGAATCTGCCGTATTTCTGCAATTTGCCGGTAAACGGTTTCGATATCGATATTACTGTCATCGGTTTCGAGAAATAATCGGTGCAATGGTATTGTTTCGGCCGTTTCGGGATTGAACTTGTGTCCGATAGAGATTCTGAAACCGTGTTGAATGAGTTCTGTCGCTAACTGAGGTTTTCCTCTGAATCCATGAATAATCCATTCTTGACGGGCTGCGGTTTCTTTTCGTAGTTTTATCAGTTCATTGAAAGCCTTTACGCAATGGATAATCATCGGCTTTTTACTGTTCTCGGCAATTTCTATTTGTTGTTTAAAGATGGTTATTTGAATGTCCATCGGGGTATCGGTCAATTTATCGAGTCCGCATTCTCCGATTGCAAGAAGTTGTGGAAATTCTGCTATTCGGGATAACTGTGATGTCAACGACATCGGGTCTGTCGAGGCTATATGCCAAGGGTGTATGCCTGCGGAGAAATAGACACCCGGATATGCATCGGGGGAGGTAAAGCTATTTTTATAAGGCAGATTGCATATACTTAGTTTTCGATCGGTTGAAAGGGAAAGGTCGTGTGTATGCAGGTTGTAATAAGTCATATCATTATGTTTAAGGTACAGGATCATAACCGCTTCCTCCCCAAGGGTGACAACGGCAAATTCTTTTTATTGCCAGCCAGAGACCTTTGAACGGACCGTGTTTGCGAATGGCTTCGATTGCATATTCCGAACATGTAGGGACAAACCTGCAGGTTTGAGGTTTGAGAGGAGAAATACATGCCCGATAAAAGTAAACGGGTATTAATAGTAGTAAAGATAAAACTCTTTTCATGAATCATTCGGCTTTGGGAGATTTTTTTTCGCAAGATTCTTTACATACCTTTTCTTTTAATTTTTGGAGTAAATCTTTTAGCTTTTTCTCCAATGTTTGATAATCGAGAATTTCCTTATCTAAATAAAGGATTGCCATATCCAAAGCTGTTTCTTGATTTTGAAGCGTGTCGGTGAGAATATGTTTGTTTTTTCGATAAGCTTCTTTTATTCGCCTTCGGATAAGATTCCGCTTTACCGCTCTTTTAAACCTCTTTTTAGGGATACTGACAAACATAGATACAGGAATATTGTCTGTATTGGAGGCAGACCGATATACTATCCGGTAGGGATAGACGATGAATGAATTCCCTGATGTAAAAAGGGCATCTATCCGTTTTTTCCCGCAAAGTCGTTCTGCCTGTGTTAATTTGAAGTTTGCCATTCGATACCAATTAGAAAGCGAAAAATATGGTACAAAGATAGCAAAAATAGCTGGATTTAATTAGTAAAGTATCGGTACGGAATTTTTGGATACAAGAATGTTCATTAATGGAATCTGTGCAATATCGATATTGAATGCCATTTTGCGGAGGATATTATGATTTGTCGTGTATTTTAATCGTATTTATATGATATTCAATCTAAATCCTACTTGAATCGCTGCTGCTGTATTGGAGACTTGTAGGGCAGAAAGGATATTTTGCCGGTGTCGGTAAACCGTGTTTGTAGAGATATTCAAAATGTCTGCAATTTGTTTGCTGCTGTGTCCTTTTGCCAATAACGTCAGGACTTCTTTTTCACGTGGGCTTAGTAATAAGTTGTCGTATAACTGATATTCTTTTTGCTGTACTACTTTACCATTCTTATTGTTTATGATTTGTCCTGATGTCAAAGTCGGGGTCTCTATGTAAGGTGTGTATGTGCAAAGTGATAGCCAAATGCTACCGTTAGGCAAACTTTCTAAATAATAAGAACGGTGCAGAACCGGAATCGTATTGCCATTTTGTAATTGAAAGTGAATGAGGCATATCGTGTTATAGTTTTTCCTTTCTCTGATTTCATTTGCACGTTGAAAATGAAAATAACGTAATTCTAAAACGTGTCGTTCGATCAAATCGTCAGCGGGGATGCAGTTGAATATTTCATCTTCAAAAGCAGAGTCGATAATTAGACCGTTTTGAGAGATTCCGATATTTTGACCGAAATTTCCGGCATAAATATAGCTCGTGTTTTTTCGTAAATCTGACAGTACGGCAACCCCGTTGTCTATTTGGACAAATGAGCGGACTTGCATTTTTCTGTTTTCAAGAATTTCATATTCCCATGTTGTTGTCCCAAAATCTTGCTCAGTGAGCAGTGACCTCAATTCTTGTTCCTGATGATTTGGCATAAATTGGTTAATTTTGACTATTGTCTTGTCGAAATAGAGTGACTAATTTTGCTGTACAAAAATACTTATAAAACAGATGAAATTATGAATAAAACATTTATTTATTGGACTTTATTAGGTATAAGTTTGTGCGTGAGCAGTTGTGAATCGCACCATAATCCTCAAAAAACTACAGACAAGGATAGTTTATCTACGATTGATCAAATTGATGAATTGAAAGGAACAGATTGTGATATTAAATTGGGTAATGTCATCTTTACTAAAGCTGTGAACGGTGCTGATACTTTGGTTCGGATTAAAGATAATGGAATATTGGAGTTCAGGTGCGGAGGGAAGAGAGACTTTTTTTGCGATCCGAATGACGGAAAGTTGTCTAATAAGACCGCTCCGCTTTTGTTGACAAAAGTCAATAATTCGCGACCTTTTACTTTTACGGCTAAAGTTTCACCTCAATTTACTGCTACGGACACTTATAATGCTGCGGATTTGTTTGTTTTTGTTAATGACACGATATGGCAGAAGTTTGCATTCGAACAAGATGAGCGAGGTAAACACCGGATTGTCACTGTGCGTACGAGAGGAACCTCGGATGATAATAATCATGAAGAAATAGCCGGCTCTTCGGTTTATTTGAAAATATCTTCTGATACACATACTATAGCCAGCTATTATTCGACAGATAAGAAGACATGGCAGTTGGCTCGTTTGTATAAAAACGATTATCCTCAAGAGTTGTGGGTAGGTATTTGTAATCAATGTCCGCAAGGAGAGGGGAGTGTCAGTTTTTTTGAGGATATTTCTTTAGAACAAAGCAGTGTGAGCGATTTTCGGTTGGGAAATTGATTTGTATCTACTCGAAAAAACGCCTCCCTCTTTAATCCTTAATGAATAAAGAGGGAGGCATTTTATTTTATAACATATTTTCATTTTAAGTTTGTTCGTTCACAGGATAGCCGGTTTTTGCAAACTCAAAAAGAATGGGGTGTATTATTTCTTAGACGATTTGTTTTGTTCTTTAAAGAAAAGTTCCAATGCGGCTGTCATCGACGGGGCTTCCGGACGAGGAGCTTCGATATCGAGTCTGAGTCCGGCATCCCTTACCGCTTTTGCCGTTGTCGGTCCGAAGCATCCGATTTTGATATCTTGCTGCTCGAAATTCGGGAAGTTTTTCAGTAATGAATTGATTCCTGAAGGGCTAAAGAAAATCAGCATGTCATAATCGAATTTTTCTTCGGGGGCAAAATCGTTACTTACCGTACGGTACATTACCGCTTTTGTGTAATCGATTTTGTTTTTGTCAAGTAACGGATATTCGCCGTTATTGACATCTGATACCGGAAAAAGGAATTTTTCATCGGAATGTTTTATTAAGGCAGGAACAAGATCGTCCAGTTTCCCTGTATTTCCGAAAAAGATTTTTCTTTTTCGGTAAACGATATATTTTTGCAGATAGAGAGCTACCGATTCGGTCACGCAGAAATATTTCATCGTTTCCGGAATCGTTACCCGCAGTCCTTCACACAACTTGAAGAAATGATCGATTGCTGTTCGTGCCGTGAAAATAATAGCTGTGTAATCCAGAATAGAGATTTTTTGTTGTCTGAATTCTTTTGGGGTTATTTCTTCTACCTTAATGAAAGGACGAAACTCAATATTTACACCGTACTTTTCTGCAATGTCGAAATACGGAGATTTCTCAGAAGTTGGCTTTGGCTGAGAAACGAGTACTTTCTTGACTTTCAAAATGTTAGTATTTTAAATTCTACAAATTGGTAAATCAAAATCACACCTTTGTAAATTAGAAATAAAGGCATGATTTCAAGGGCGCAAAGGTACAAAATAAAGTATAGAATTCCATAAACATCTCTCAAAAAAATCTTAATCCCTTTATAAATAAAAATAATTCGGGATAAAATGTAAGATATTGTAACTAATAAAAGTCCTATATTCAGAAAACCAGAGAGATAGATCATGCAGAAAATAATCGGGAATAGGATTATTCCTAATAATAAGTTGATAGATGCGTGATTGTCTATCCATTGTTTTGTGATGACCGATTCTGTGAAAATAGAACCTAAAATGCGATATGCCGATTGTTGGAAATTGTAGTATAAGGTAGCTAAAACTGCAGCACAAAGTATTTCTTTGAAATATCCGATGTATGTTAATTCAGGTTTTAAATAATGAATTAAAAATGTAAGAGCAATCCCTTCCATTATAAAAGTTTGAGCAAGTAAAATGAATCGTAACCGTGATTCGATAATCGTAGAATTATCTGCCATATCGGTACGGTTTCGATTGTTTTTTGATGCGGAAAAGGGCTGTGAAAAGAGCTTTATTCCTCGTCGAAAGGATGTTGCTACCAAAATGAAACAACAGAGTAAAGTCAAAAATATTCCATCATTTTGAGAAGGATTTTCAATCTTTGGTATTCCTTCGAAACCTTCGGGAATAACAAGTGCGGCTTCTTTGTAATCGGTTAGAGGATTGTCGATCGGAGCATAGCAATATGCCGACAAACTTTCTGTGTATTGTGGCGTGAATTCGACGGAATCTTTTTTGTAGTGTAAGTGCCACTCAGGGTGTGCTGCCCGTAATGAATCGGAAATAATTCTGTTACTGTCGGACAGGATGGGAGAGAGGGTGTCCGTTGTTATTACAGGGGCGATATGTATGCTGTCACTTGGCATTTATGCTGTTATATGGCTGCAAATTTACGTACGCTTCCATTCCAGTCGGGTGCAGAGTACAGAGCATCTATTGCATCTTGGGGAGTGGTAACTACCACCCACATTCTCGTATGCTCCGTACGCATGAAATTTTGTTCAACGGCTTTTTCCAGTAGAGCGAGTAACGGATCGTAGTAACCAGCCGTGTTAAGGATTACTATCGGATTGAGGTATAATCCTAATTGTTTCCAAGTGATGATCTCCAATAACTCCTCCAATGTTCCGCATCCTCCGGGTAATGCTATGACAGCATCGGACAAGGATGCCATACGTGCTTTTCGCTCATGCATAGAATTTGTAATTTCTATGTCTTGTAAACGTTCGTAGTGCCATCCTTCTTCGTACATAAAGCGGGGAATGATGCCGGTTACTTTTCCTCCGGCATCTAATACACTGTCTGCAATCGTTCCCATGAGACCTTGATTCCCTGCTCCGTATATGCAACGCAAATTATTCCGGGCAATAAGTTTTCCTAATTGCTTTGCCGCTTCGAAGTAGATAGCATCCACTTTGGAGCTTGAGGCACAATATACGCAAACTGATTGTATATTTCTCATTTGAATCGAATGTCCTTATACATTAAACCGGAAGTGCATGATATCTCCGTCTTGCACGATATAATCTTTTCCTTCTACGTTCATTTTTCCGGCTTCTTTACAAGCTGTTTCAGATCCGTATTGGATATAGTCGTCATATTTGATGACTTCTGCCCGGATAAAACCTTTTTCGAAATCGGTGTGAATGATACCTGCGCATTGAGGAGCTTTACTGCCTTTAAGGTAGGTCCATGCCCGAACTTCTTGTACCCCGGCGGTAAAATATGTTTCGAGGTTTAGAAGGCTGTATGCTGCACGAATCAGTCGGGAGACTCCCGATTCTTTCAATCCGATTTCTTCCAGAAACATTTGCCGTTCTTCGTATGTTTCGAATTCTGCAATTTCAGATTCTATTTTGGCAGCAACTATCAATATTTCGGCATCTTCATCTTTTACCGCTTCCCGCACTTGTTCTACATATTTGTTCCCGTTTAAAGCGCTCTTTTCGTCAACGTTGCAAATATACATAACCGGCTTACTGGTAAGGAGAAATAACTCCCGAGCTATTTTCTGCTCGTCTTTAGTTTCGAAACTGACGGTACGGGCAGATTTCCCTTGTTCCAGAGCTTCTTTATACTTGCTCAATACATCGTATGCAAGCTTTGCGTTTTTGTCACCTCCTGTTTGTGCTTGTTTCTGAACCTTAGAGATGCGGCTCTCTATCGTCTCCAGATCTTTCAATTGCAGTTCATAGTCGATGATTTCTTTGTCGCGTACGGGATCGACAGAACCGTCTACATGAGTTATGTTGTCATCATCAAAACAACGTAATACATGTAAAATTGCATCTGTTTCGCGTATATTGGCAAGAAATTTGTTTCCTAATCCTTCTCCCTTACTAGCACCTTTTACTAATCCGGCAATATCTACGATTTCTACTGTCGTAGGAACTATGCGTTGAGGATGAACAAGTTCCGCTAATTTATTGAGGCGTTCATCCGGGACGGTAATTACTCCGACATTCGGTTCGATCGTACAAAACGGAAAGTTTGCCGATTGGGCTTTTGCATTGGATAGACAATTGAAGAGGGTTGATTTGCCGACATTAGGCAAGCCGACGATGCCACATTGTAATGCCATAGTTTATTTTGTTGAATTATTTTCGAAAATATTGTCTTGTTTGCTGAAACAAATCCGATAAGTTAATACCGAAAATAACAGTCGCTCTTTTAAGCTGCAAAGATAACCATTCTTTTTGGTATATGCGAATAGAAACAGGCTTGTTCGTTCGAAAACGATGTTTTGCGTTCTGTCTTTGGCCTTTTGTTGAACTTGTACCTCTCTCTCTTTGTTATTATCATGATAAAATGTTTATGATTATGGATGACAAGTCGCATAAATTTGCCGGTGAGCTTTTGGAGTGGATAAAGTCGATTCTGAGAGATCTGGGTATTGAGACCGGGAGAGTGGATGAAATGGAAGGCATTATATATACAGTTCTGATCGCACTGTTTGCTTGGGCCGTAGCCTGGATATTGCGGTATGTCCTCCATTACGTTTTTCTGAAAATATTAGGGAAAAGTAAAAATGAGATTCTTAGGGTTTTGGTAGATCGGCGGGTCTTTTCCGGTGTAGCACATGTTTTACCACCTTTGATTATGCTGTCTTTGTTACCTTTGGTATATGACGATTACAGATCGCTTATCGGATGGGTAGAGCGTTTTTGTTGGATTTATTTGGTAATTGCTTTTTTAGTTTATACCAATACCTTTTTGTCTGCTTTGTGGCGGATATTTTCAAGTTCGGATGCTATGAAGGATCGACCTTTAAAAGGGCTCATACAGCTGGTAAAAGGTATTTTGATAGGCTTAGGGGTTATTATTGTCATTTCTATTTTGGTGCAACGTTCCCCGATGAAGTTGATTACCGGATTGGGGGCTTTTGCTGCAGTATTGATGCTTGTTTTTAAAGATAGTATTTTGGGTTTTGTCGCCGGAGTGCAGCTGGCCCAAAATGATATTGTTCGCAAAGGAGATTGGATCGTGATGCCGGGAGGTATGTTGAACGGTGTCGTTATCGATATAACTTTGAATACTGTAAAAGTTCAAAATTTTGATAATACGATTGTTACTGTTCCTCCTTATTCATTGATTTCGGGAACATTACAGAATTGGAGGGGAATGGCGGAGTCTGGCGGACGCCGGATAATGCGCGATTTTACGATAGATGTGACATCTATAAAAGTTTGTACTCCGGAGTTATTGGAGTCTTTAAAGAGCGTAGATTTCTTAAAATCGTATATCGAGGAGAAACAAGCAGAACAAGCGGCCGGGAAAGTAGAGAATACTGATAATAGTAATGGCTTGGTAAATGGAACGATAGAAACCAATTTGGGATTATTCAGGGCCTATGTGGCTATGTATTTGCGTAAACATCCTTTTGTTAATGGAGATTTGACATTGATGACTCGGTTGTTAGAGCCGACCGAGAATGGCATACCTTTTGAAATATACTGTTTCTCTGCGAATAAGAATTGGGTGAGCTATGAGTCTATACAGGCCGAAATTATGGAACATGTGACGGCTGTTGCCGCTCGTTTCGAACTGCGTATTTATCAAAATGCTTCGGGGCATGATTATATTGTTTCTGCCTATATTACTGCCGGTAAAGAGCCTCCGGTCTAAATTTTCTGTATATGTATATATAAGTACGGGAATAAAGTAAAGGTGAAATGTTGGACTATTAACATTTGGTATACAAATTGTTTCTAATTGAATACTTTATATTAGTATGGTTTAGGGCATTATACAGCTTTGTAAATACATGAAAGGGATATTGATGACTAATATGGATTAGAGGATATAATATAATTGAGTTTCGTGATATATCTATATAAAAATAATCCAAAAAGGTTGTAATGCTACAACCTTTTTGGATTATTTTTATATCTTTGTATTGTGCATTGACAATTATAACTCCGTATGAAGTATCTTAATGTAAAGAACGCATTGACAGCATGGCGGAATTTGCAGCCACTGTCTGAGAAAGATAGAGAAAGACTTAGCCGTCGCTTTACTGTAGACTTTAACTACAACAGTAACCATATTGAGGGTAATACATTAACTTATGGCCAGACGGAAATCTTGTTGTTGTTTGGCAAGGTGATTGGAGAAGCGGATGTACGTGATGTGCAGGAAATGACAGCAAGTAACGTGGGTTTACGGATGATGACAGAAGAAGCTACAGTGAAAGGAATACCATTGACTCAGAATTTTATCCGAACATTGCATAAGACTATATTGCGAGAAGATTACACTGTATACCGTAATTTACCAGGTGGAATACAGACAAGCTATGTGATTCATGCCGGACAGTATAAGACACGGCCTAACAGTGTTATTACACGATATGGAGACAGGTTCGAGTATGCCTCACCCGAGGAAACTCCAGGGTTGATGAGAGATTTGGTGGACTGGTATAATGCGGCAGAACAAGAGGGAAACCTTTCTCCGGTAGAGCTGGCAGCACTGTTTCACTATCGTTATATACGCATTCATCCTTTCGAGGACGGTAACGGTCGTATTGCCCGATTGATGGTAAATTACATCTTAACTCGCCACGACTATCCGATGATTGTAGTCCGTAGTCGTAAAAAAAGTGAATACCTGGAAGCTTTGCATCAGGCGGATATTGAAGTTGGACCTGTACCTAGTGATGGAGCCCATGCAGATATAAAGGATATACGTCCTTTCATGAAATATTTCAATGACCTAGTGGCTACAGAAGTGTATAATGATGTGCTGTTTGTAAGCGAGAGGAATGAGAATGTATGGTGGTATGATGGGGAGCGAATTGTTTTCCGGACACCCAATTACACAAAGATTCTGAACGCTATGCGGACACAACCAACGTTGACGCTTGCAGATATGAAAAAAGAAACGGGTATCAGTGTGACGGCTATACAGAAATTATTGGAGCAACTGATTTCCAAGAAGTATGTTGAGCGTGGTGAGAAAAGTGGCAGTTGGAGAGTTTTTGTGACGCAGTAATTATGGTAAATGGATTTTGATTATAGGTGACAATAGAATATTTTTAAATGTTTCCGCATCTGTGTCTATTATAATTAATAATAGATTAAATAAATGTTATTTCCTCCGATACAAAAAATATTATCCGATCATTTTTGCATTTTCTTCCGGTCTGTTTTCCCTTTTTTCTTCGTTAGATAGTCCGCTATCCTCCTCGTAAAAACAGAAAAACATCTTTGGAAGAATCTCTCAAAACTGACCTGAATAAAATTTAGACAAGTTCTTAATCGGTATATTTATTTCTTTATAAACCGAACACTATTTTGTTCTTTTTCCGAGTCGATAAGGATCATTAAATAATTGCCTGTGGGGAGATGAGAAACATCTACAATAGCGCATTGATGTAATGGCAAGACAGATATTAGTTTACCTTCCGGAGAATAAATTCTGGCCTCTTCGAGCTTTCGTTCTGTTCCGATAAAGAGACAGTCGCTTGTCGGATTAGGGAAAATAGTTAATGTCTCGTTTTTAAAAGAGGATACTATTCCTTCTGTAAAATCCAAGGGAATATATTCTCCAGCCAAATGTGCAAGGTAAGCTTCTAATGCTGTGTATCCGCTGTCGGTGATTTTATTTCGATCTGAAGGATCTTTAGGGTTCAGTCCGTTCCCTACTTCCCATGTATCATCCATTCCGTCGTTGTCATTGTCTGTTATATTACCATAGGTGTTATATTCGGGATATCCTCCGACGGCAGCCGGGTCGTCAATAATTCCTAATGTTTTTTGGTAATAACGACTTGTCTTGGTTTCCGATTCGAATTCTGATGTTCCATATCCTGATGCCGTTCCATTTTGGGTTTCATCTATAATACGTTTGTCTACCTCGTCTAAGGGATGTGCTCCGGCTTTTGCCAATACACTGTTAAAGGCTTCGGAAGCTGTTTCTGTTTTTATTTGGTAAGGAGTTTTTATTTCAAATGGTGTTTCTACAATGACTTGTTCCTGAAGGTCTGTCGAGTAGGCGCTTTTATTGATTCCTAAGGCATTATCGGTCGTGAAACTATCATTCCCTTCCATTATATTTCCAGAGGCATACCATTGACCTACTTTACGATATGAATCCCCTCCGTAAGAGGCTTGTACAAAATAGGATTTGTTTTTTGCAGGACGTGCAAGTCCCGGTTTATAGTAGTTGCCTACCATGTTGATTTCGTTCTTTTCACCTTTTGTTATGTCTCCTCCGTAACAAGAATTTGCTTTTCCCCAGTTATAGATGACATTGTTGACATAGTCTGTAAGAATTTTGTAATCGTTTGTTTCACGATCGTCTCGTGCACCGTTAAAACGCGGCATGCGATTATGGCAGTGGGCGAGCAGGTTATGATGGTAAGAAGAGAAGTCCCCTCCCCATTGAGTGGCATAACTGCGAGAACCTTTGATATGTCCTGCCGAATATAAACCTTCGTGTATAATACACCATTGTACTGTGGTGCGTTTATTATCGTACATTGTCATATTTTCTTCACATGACCATCCGAAAGTGCAGTGATCTACAATGACATCTTCGCAGTTCTCAATCCCGATTGATCCTCCGTCGGTATGTGTACCGTCATCTTTCAGTCCTATTCGAAAACGAAGGTGACGTATGATGACGTTTTTTGATCCTCCGAGATTGACTTTTGCTCCCCGTATACAGATCCCGTCTCCGGGTGCAGTTTGTCCGGCTAAAGTATAGCCGTTTCGAGCACACTTCAGCTCTTCTTTTAATTTTATGATTCCTGAAGTTCTGAAAATAACGGTGATAGGTTCTTCCGGATGTTGAGAGAGAGCCCATCGAAGAGAGCCTTCTATCGGTGTTTCTCCTATAGCATAATCCTCGGTTGTCGTGACGAAAACTACTTGCCCTCCGCGTCCTCCGGTTGCAAACTTTCCGAATCCTTCTGCTGAGGTGAAGGCCGGTACTTGGGCTTTTGATGAGATTGCAAAGATAAATATCAGGGTGATAATGCTTGTTTTGATTATATATTTTCGATCTTTCATGATATAGGAAATTTACAAGTTTATTTTATGTTACAAAAATACCGGTAATACCGGAAGATAATGTGTACTTTTTGTTATTGTTGTAGGATTTTTTGCCTACTCTTTGTAATGATATTTTTATGATGATAAATACCGATTTTTGGGTATTGATATATACATGTTAGCTTTTTAATTTTGTTCTGTTAAGTCAGATCGAACTTATGCAAATAGAAAAAGAATATGTGAGGAAGAATATATTGGCCGCAGCGACACTGTTGTTTTATGCAAAAGGGTATGCGAAAGTTCCTATGCGTAAAATTGCGGAAGCTGCCCATGTGGGGTTGAGTAATATTGATAGTAAAGAAGATATTTTTCATGAGATAGTGCGCCCTGTAGTGAATCGTTTTTATGAAATGCTCAACGAGCATCATGGGAAGAGGGGTGCGGATATACTGGAAATGTTCACGAATGATTATCTCCGGACTGTTATAGATGAGTATGTTTCTATTGATGTATTTTTTTTATGGAGATCAGAAGCGTTCGGTGTTGCACAATTTAGCAGGGTGCTTTTCAGGGGGAGAAATCTGGTTTGATGTATGTGGGAGTGTGATGTATAGGTTTCACGTGAAACCGGGTTCATAAATTGTAAATATTAATGCAGCTGATTTGAATTTTATAGAAGTATTTTTCTTGGTTTTTCGATCCATAATAATATCTGTTTCGGTAAAGACGATGCCACGGATGAGGAAGTTATCGAAGCTGCTCGGGCTGCTCAGTGTCATGATTTTATTATGCGATTGCCTAAAGGTTATGATACGATGGTCGGATTGTGGAGCAAGGTACTCATGAGGACCTTATGAAAAATGATCGGTTATATGCCCGTTTATGGAATATTCAAATGAAAACTTCTGGTTGGAAATTGTAGAATTCTATAATTATTTTTCTTTTGAGAGAAAATATAAGATATATATGCCGTATTTCTCTTTTTGATGATTTATGATATGTAGGAAAAATTAGCAAGCTGTCTCAAAATATAGGAATGAGACAGCTTGTGTTGTCGTTAATGTGCTTCGAGCCAGTTTTTCCCGATACCGGAATCGGCTATTAAAGGAACTTTTAGTCGGTATGCATTTTCCATTTCCTCTTTTACGATATGCTCAACAATTTCTATTTCGTTTTCGGGGACACTAAAATTGAGTTCGTCATGTACTTGAAGAATCATCCGGGCCTTTAGCCCGTTCTTTTCGAATCGGTCGAAAATGCGGACCATGGCAATCTTTATAATGTCTGCAGCGCTTCCTTGTATAGGAGCATTTATTGCATTTCGTTCGGCATATCCGCGTACGATGCTGTTTTTGGAATTAATGTCGGGTAACATCCGTTTGCGTCCGCTTATCGTTTCTACATACCCTTTTTCTCGGGCTATCTGTATGCTTTTATCCATATATTCTTTTATATGGGGGTATGTCTCGAAATATCCGTTTATCAGTTCTTTGGCTTCAGATCGAGGTATATTGAGCCTGTCTGAAAGTCCGAATACGGAAATTCCGTAGATAATACCGAAGTTGGCGGTCTTCGCTTTTCTACGCATATCGGGCGTTACTTCTTCGATCGGTATTTTGTATATTTTGGCAGCTGTAGCAGCATGAATGTCTTTACCTGAGGTAAAAGCTTCTATCATATTGGGATCTTCGCTGAGATCGGCCATAATGCGCAACTCGATCTGGGAGTAGTCTGCCGAGAAAAACAGACATCGGTCATCGGGGATGAAAGCTCTACGTATTTCCCGTCCTTCATTGTCTCTGATTGGTATATTCTGGAGATTGGGATTACTTGAACTTAATCGTCCTGTGGCAGTTACCGTCTGGTTAAATGAAGTATGTATCTTTCCTGTTTTGGGATTGATAAGTTCGGGCAGAGCATTGACGTACGTGGACAGAAGTTTTTTTACTCCCCGTTGTTCTAATATTTTTCCTACAATAGGATGTTTGGAACGAAGTTTTTCCAAAATTTCTTCGGTCGTAGAATATTGTCCGGTTTTTGTTTTTTTTGCTTTTTCATCGATTTTAAGGCGTTCGAACAAAACTTCTCCTACTTGCCGGGCCGAACTGACATTGAATTCAGTTCCTGCCAATTGATAAATTTCCTGTTCGAGTTGCAGAACTTTTTCGGTAAGCAGAATCGAAGATTGGCGCAAAGCTTCGGTGTCGACTCTGACTCCGGTAAGTTCCATCTCTGCCAATACTCGTATTAACGGCATTTCGATAGAGTAGAAGAGGGGTTCGAGACCTTCTTTTTTTAATTCCTTTTCGAAGACATTTTTTAGTTTTAATGTTATATCTGCATCTTCGGCGGCATACTCACTGATTTTTTCGATCGGCACTTGACGCATTGATAGCTGGTTTTTTCCTTTAGGACCGATAAGTTCTTCAATGTGCACGGTTTTGTATTTAAGATAAACTTCAGCCAGGTAGTCCATGTTATGGCGTTGTTCGGGCTGCAATAAATAATGGGCTACCATTGTGTCGAAGAATTTTCCTTTTACAGTGATTCCATAATTTCTCAATACGATATAGTCGTATTTTATATTTTGACCTATCTTTAGTGAGTTTACGTTTTCTAATGCATTTTTGAATTTATTTACAATTTGATTCGCTTTATCCCGCTCAGTCGGGATCGGGACATAAAATGATTTATTTTCTTGTAATGCAAATGACATTCCTACCAATTCGGCCGATATCGGATCAATTCCGGTAGTTTCTGTGTCAAAAGCAAAATATTCCGCATTTTCTAATTTGGTTATTAGATCAGATATTTTATCCTCATTATCAATTGTTTGATAGTCATGTTCTATGGTTTTTAACTCACTGAGAATCGAATATTTTTCTTCTTCTGTATTCTCGCCCGGAAATATGTCAAAGAGAGAAGCTTGAATAGGTGTTTTTGAAACAGTTGTTTTGTTAACTGTTGTACCAAATACTCGGTCTGCTAAATTTCTAAATTCAAGTTCCTCGAAAATTTCCCGTAATCGGATTTCGTTTATCGCTTCCCGTAATAATTCTTTTTCATTGAAAATTATGGGGACGTCTGTTTTTATCGTTGCCAGAAATTTGGAAAATTCTATTTGTTGTTTGTTTTCTTCTACTTTTTTGCGTAACGCACCCTTCAACTGATCGGTACAGCAAAGTAAATTTTCGATAGAGCCGAATTCATTGACCAGTTTTATCGCTGTTTTTTCTCCTACGCCGGGACATCCCGGGATATTGTCTGACGCATCGCCCATAAGCCCGAGTATATCGATAACCTGTTCAGGACGTTCGATGGAGAATTTTTGTTTTATTTCTTCAACTCCGCGTACTTCGAAATCTCCTCCTCCGAATTTAGGTTTATAGATAAAAATGTGCGGACTGACCAATTGCCCATAGTCTTTATCGGGGGTCATCATGTACGTATCGAACCCTTCCTTTTCAGCCAGCTTGGCCAATGTGCCGATGACATCATCGGCTTCGAAACCGGGAACTTCTATGATAGGTATATTGTAGGCTTTGATAATTTCTTTTATGATAGGTACGGATTGTCTTATTACCTCCGGAGTTTCTTCTCTTTGTGCTTTATAAAGCTCATATGCTTCGTGCCTGAAAGTCGGACCACTGGGATCGAATCCTACTGCAATATGGGAAGGATTTTCTTTTTTCAGTACGTCTTCCAACGTATTTACAAATCCGAATATAGCGGAGGTATTTACTCCTTTAGAGTTGATTCTCGGATTTTTGATGAATGCGTAATATGAGCGATAGATGAGTGCGTAGGCATCCAGTAAAAATAGCTTTTTTTCTTGCATTTGCAGGCTGTTTTTAATGTACGTTGTTTTTATATCGGGAAAAAATTTCCCTTATTTCCCGGTAAATTTACAATAAATATGGATATTCTTTTGTTTTATTGCTATTTTTGCACATCATTAAAATAATATGGATAAACTATCTATTATACAGCAGCCTATTCTTGATGAATTGGAGATTCTGAACCGGACTTTGGCAGAGACGTTGAATACAAGCAGTCCGATGATGAATACCGTTGTTGATTATTTTCTCGGAACGAAAGGCAAGCAAATACGTCCTATGTTGGTGTTGTTGAGTGCCCGTTTATTTGGGAAAATCAATGCTGTTACTATCGATGCTGCTGCTGCTATAGAACTTTTGCATAATGCCAGTCTTATACACGATGATGTTGTCGATGAATCGAAGCAACGTCGAGGAAAGCCCACGATTAATGGAGTTTGGGATAATCGTATAGCAGTGCTGGTAGGTGATTATTTTGTCTCTTGTGCGTTGAAGCGTTCTATTTCTACCGGGATTCTGGAGGTTATTAATACGCTGGGATTTTTAGGTCAGGAATTGGCGAAAGGAGAGATCGACCAACTTTCGATAGCTCAAGATCATGTTTTGAATGAAGAAGCCTATTTTAATGTAATCCGTCAGAAAACGGCGTCCTTGTTTATCTCCTGTATGAAAATGGGGGCTTTATCGAATGGTGCATCTTCTGAAGCTATCGAACAATTAATGGTTTTCGGAGAGAAACTGGGGCTTTGTTTTCAGATAAAGGACGATACGTTCGACTATTTTTCGGATGATACTATTGGTAAACCTACCGGAAATGATTTGAGGGAGGGCAAAGTTACTCTACCTTTGATTTTTGCGGTTCGGAATGCTACGGATGTTGAAAGGGATGAGGTAATGGCAATTTTGAGGCAAAAAGAATTATCCGCTAAGGATATCGATAAGTTGACCGAATTTGCAAAATCTCATGGAGGGATAGAGTATGCTAAGAAGGTTATGGAGCGTTTACGAACAGAAGGCTATGCGGCTTTGGCTTCTTTTGGCGAAAATCCCGTTGTGACTTCTCTAAAAGCTATTTTAGATTATACGATCGATAGAACAAAGTAACTGAAAATAGGATATTTGAGAGAAATAAAAAGGGGATACTTCCATTCGGAAAAGTATCCCTCTCTTTTTTGTATTTAGAAAAATTTGACCGGGCTTCCGGCTATGGAGCTTAACAAATTGTTTGCTAAACGACTGGCACCTAAACGGAAATATTTTTTATCCAACCATTTTTCTCCGAGAACTTCGGCGACAATGCAATAATATTTTACGGCATCTTCTGTGGTAGATATTCCTCCGGCCGGTTTGAATCCGATCATTGTTCCGGTTTTATCGTAATATTCTTTGATTGCCTGGCACATGACATAAGCAGCTTCGAGGGTTGCCGCCGGTTCCATTTTTCCTGTTGAGGTTTTAATGAAGTCTGCTCCTGAATAGATCGCCAATATAGAAGCTTTTTTTATGTTTGAGGCTGTTTTCAGCGCTCCGGTTTCAAGAATTACTTTCAGGTGTGCATCTCTGCAAGAGTGTTTGATTTCTTCGATTTCATCGCACATTTCTTCGTATTCTTCCGCTAAAAAGTTCCCGACATTAATCACAATATCTATTTCATCAGCTCCATCGGCAACAGCTAATGCCGTTTCTGCAACTTTTACTTCGGTAAAGGTCTGAGAAGAGGGGAATCCTGCCGAAACGGCAGCGATATTTACATCGGATACTTCCAGATTCATGCGGACTGTTCCTGCCATATTGGGATATACACATATCGCGGCAACGTTATTCATTTCGGGATGTTCATTTTCGAAATCGTTTACCCGTTTTGTAAAATTCGTGATATGTTGTGCTGTGTCGGTCGTGTTGAGGGAAGTCAGATCTATACAGCCGAAAAGGAATTTATAAACATCCGTATTGCTGTATTTCGATAGATTTTCCCGAAGGATCTGTTCTACTTCTTGTTTCACTACATCATCGTTCAGATTGGTGTTGTAGTTTTGAAGAGCTTCGTTGTACTTGTCCATAATTAGTATAGTTTAGGATTATTGATGTGTCTCTCTTTGTCCCGATTTGTTTTTTTCAGGAGATTTTTCTCGAATGCTTCCGTGAGGTTTATTCCTGTTTGATTGGCAAGGCATAGAAGTACCCATAAAACATCGGCCATTTCGTCTCCGAGATCACGTTCTTTATCGCTTTCTTTGAATGATTGATCTCCATATCTACGGGAAATAATGCGGGCGACTTCTCCTACCTCTTCTGTAAGAATCGCCATATTGGTGAGTTCACTGAAATATTTTACTCCGAACTCTTTTATCCATTGATCTACAGTTATTTGAGCTTCTTCTATGGTCATGGTTATTCTTTATTTTTAGAGTCTATCCAGATTGTTACAGGTCCGTCGTTGACCAATTCTACTTGCATATCAGCTCCAAATTCTCCTGTCGCTACGGATTTTCCGATTTCTTGTTCTGTGTAGTGACATAAGGCTTCGTACATAGGTATTGCATGCTCGTGTTTTGCCGCTTTGATATATGAGGGACGATTTCCTTTTTTGGTTGATGCGTGCAAAGTAAATTGGCTTACAATGAGTACTGATCCGCCAATATCCTTTACTGATCGGTTCATAATGCCGTTTTCATCATCGAAAATACGTAAGGATGTCGCTTTTTTTGCCAACCATTCTGCATCTTCTTTTGTGTCGGCTTCTTCAATTCCGACCAAAATCAGCAGTCCAGTATCTATTTTTGATTTTATTTTTCCGCTAATAGTTACGGAAGCCTGTTTTACCCGTTGTATTAAGATTCTCATATCGACTTCTTATTGCTCTATTAATACAAAGTTACGAATAAAGTTTTAAGAGCCAGTCTAAATTTTCCGATAAAAAATGCAATCAGGGTATCTTTGCTTTTTCTTTCGGTCTGTTTTTTCTGTTTTCATTTGTCAGTTTAGACTGCTATCACTCTTGTAAAAACAAAAAAAACTCTCTCGAAAAAATTCCCGAATCAGACTTGATTAATTCTAAAAAAACTGTTCAAAATTTCTTATGTTTATTTTATTCATTAATGTTGAGAGTTGAGATTTTGTATTATTATTTTGGCTTTGGCTTTACCGATTATGCTTGCTATCTCCTCGAAACTCGCTTCTTTAACTCGTTTCATGCTTTTAAATTCTTTCAGGAGGGCGGTCTTTGTTTTATCTCCTATGCCTTTTATATTATCGAACGCAGATGCGATTTGGCGTTTACTTCGTTTGTCTTTATGAAATGTAATAGCAAACCGGTGTACTTCATTTTGTATCTGTTCCAATAGTCTGAATAGTTGGCTTTGAACTTTTATTCCAATTACTTTGGGGGGAAACCCGAATAGAAGTTCGGAGGTTCTGTGTCGGTCATTTTTTACTAATCCGGCGATAGGAATTTCAAGGTGCAGTTCATCTTCTATTACTTCTCTGATTATCTCCATTTGACCTTTTCCTCCATCTGCAATGATGAGATCGGGAAGAGGTGCTTCTTCTCGGATTAGGCGCTGGTAACGGCGTCTGACGACCTCTTTCATCGAGGCATAATCATCCGGGCCTACGACAGTTTTTATGTTGTATTTACGGTATTCTTTTTTTGCCGGTTTACCCATTTTGAATACGACGCATGCAGCAACAGCGTCACTACCCTGAATATTCGAATTATCGAAGCATTCGATATGTACAGGAGGTTTATTCATGCAGAGTTCTTTTTGTATTTCTTTAAGCAGCTTCATGCTGCGGTGCTCGGGATTAAGCTTTTCTGTCTGTTTTAGCTTGTCGATTTTGTATTGTTTTACATTTTGCTCCGATATTTCGAGTAGTTTTTTCTTGTCTCCGCGTTGAGGAACGATAAATTCTACATTTTCAAATTCGAGATCGGGTAGAAACGGAACGACTATTTCACGAGACAGACTTTTAAAGCGAGTACGTAACTCTGCGATTCCCAATGCAAGAATATCTTCTTTTGCTTCATCAAGCCTTTTCTTGTATTCTATTGTGAAACTTTGTACGATCGAACCGTTGCGGATATGCATGTAATTCACGAATGCGGCATCATCCTCTTCATCGTAAGAAAATATGTCGATGTTATGTATTGTCGTGCTTACAATGACTGATTTTGCCCGGTATTTTTCTAATAAGAGGTATTTCTCTTTTAAGACTTGAGCTTCTTCGAATTTCAGGTTTTCCGAGAGTTTCCCCATTTCTTGTAACAAGTGTTCGCTTAATTGCTGTATATTGCCGTTAAGAATCTGTTTTACTTGAGAAATATATTCTAAATAGGTCTTTTCCTCTTCAAGGCCTTCACATGCGCCTTTGCAATTTTTGATGTGATATTGGAGACAAATCTTGAATTTTCCCCGACGAATGTTTTCCGGAGTAAGGTTATGTGGGCACGTGCGTATCGGATAGAGTGTACGAATAAGCTCAAGAACGGTTTTTGCTAAATGCACATTTGCATACGGTCCATAATATTTAGAGCCGTCTTTTATAACTTTTCGGGTTAAGAATACTCTGGGGAAATGCTCATTGCGAACGGTGATCCATGGGTATGTTTTATCATCTTTCAATAAAACATTATATCGGGGTTTGTATTCCTTGATCAGGCTGTTTTCAAGATGTAGGGCGTCTTCTTCGGTTTTTACTACGATATATTTTAGATCGCGAATATTCCGCACTAAAACATTCGTCTTTACCGAGTCATGAACTTTATTGAAGTAGGAAGATACTCTGCGTTTTAAATTTTTTGCTTTCCCGACATAAATAATTTTGCCCTCTTTATCGAAATATTGGTACACGCCAGGAGTTTCGGGTAGGAGGGCAATGATGCTTTTAATATGTTCGCTTGTTGTTTCTGCCATTTAGTATTTAATGAGAGCTTCGATTTCTACTTCAGGAGGGAAAACATCCCTTCCTTTTAAAAATTCCAGTTCTACGATAAAATTTACATAGACTTTTTTAGGATTAAACCGTTTTACTAATTTGTATGCAGCCAGCATTGTCCCACCGGTTGCCAGCAGATCGTCATGCAATACAATTATGTCTTCTGAATTGAGCGCATCTTTATGTATTTCGATTGTGTCGGTACCATATTCTTTTTCATAGCTTTCACTCCATGTTTCGGCAGGAAGTTTTCCCGGTTTTCTTAATGTAACAAATCCTGCCCCTAAATTGTTGGCGATAATTGGGCCCATTATGAACCCTCTGGATTCTATCCCTACAACTTTTGTTATCCCTTTTTCTTTATATAGTTTTGTCAGTTCTTCACTAAGGGCATGTAGACAGTCTTTGTCTTTAAATACTGTTGTGAGATCTCTGAAGATGATTCCTTTTTGTGGAAAGTCTTTTACATCCCTGATCTTTTCTTTAATGTTTTCGATGCTCATGGCTTGTTCTATCTTATTGTTTTATTGATGTTTGTATTGTTTATTTAAAGAGTTTCTTTTTATTGTTTCACGTGGAACTAAAAGTTATCTTCCGGATAATACCAATAAAATATTGATGTCGCTTGGCGAAATTCCCGGGATTCGAGCAGCCTGAGCAATTGTTTCCGGATCGATTTTGTCGAGCTTTTGTCTTGCTTCAGTCGAAAGTTGTTTTATCGAATTATAGTCGAATTTCCCTTTTATTCGAATATTCTCAAGACGAGATATTTTATCGGCAATCATTTTTTCACGATCGATATATCCTTCATATTTTATTCGAATTTCCGTAGCTTCTATGATTTCATCTTTACGATTCTTGATTTTATCGATTTCTTTATGTAGGGCAGGGATTAGTCCTGCAATTTTAGAAATGGATAATTGAGGCCGTAAAATTAAGTCGATCAGTTTTATTCCTTGTTTTAACGGGGATGTTCCGAGTTGCTCTAAGCCGCTATTTATGTATTGAGGCTTTACGGAATAGTTTTTTGCGAATTCTATAAGATGATTGATATGCTCTTTTTTCTCGATGAGAAGACTGTGCCTTTGGGTAGAAGCTAATCCTAAATTATAAGATTTTTCGGTAAGACGCATATCTGCATCGTCTTGACGAAGTAAAATGCGATATTCGGCTCTGGATGTAAACATTCGGTAAGGTTCATCTACGCCCTTTGTTACCAAATCATCGATTAATACTCCGATATATGCTTCGTTCCGAGCTAAAATGAACGGATTTCCCCCGTGGCAGTTGATATGGGCATTTATTCCTGCAATTATACCTTGTCCTGCAGCTTCTTCATATCCGGTTGTTCCGTTTACCTGTCCGGCAAAGAAAAGATTCTTGATTTTTTTTGTTTCGAGATTATGCAAAAGTTGCGTCGGATCAAAATAATCGTATTCGATCGCATATCCCGGACGATAGATTTGAATGTCTTTAAATGCCGGTATTTTTTGCAGAGCATTCAGTTGAATTTCCAGTGGTAGGGAAGAAGAAAATCCGTTCAAATAAAATTCTCGAGTGGTTTCACCTTCCGGTTCTAAAAATAGTTGATGTTCTGTTTTATCGGGGAATGTGACGATTTTTGTCTCGATACTGGGACAATAGCGTGGTCCGATACTTTTGATTTGTCCGTTAAATAGGGGAGAATCGGGTAGTCCTTGACGGAGTATCCGATGCACTTCTTCGTTCGTATATGTCGCCCAGCAGCTTTGTTGTTTTAATTTGCGCGGCTCAAAATCTAAATATGAAAATTTATGGAAGTCGTTTTCTCCGAGTTGTTCTGTCATTAATTCGAAATGGACGCTTCTCCCGTCTATTCGTACTGGAGTCCCTGTTTTCATTCGCCCGACAGTGATTCCTAATTCAGATAATTGTTCGGTGATTCCGTACGATGCAGGTTCAGAAATTCTACCTCCTCGCAGTTGAGTCTTTCCGATATGTATTAGTCCGTTCATGAAAGTTCCGGAAGTGATAACTACGGATTTTGCTGAAAACTGGACATCCATGTTTGTAAGAACTCCGGTTACCGTATTATTTTTTATGACCAACTCTTTTACCGAATCTTGCCACAGATACAGATTGTCTGTATTTTCGATTATTTCTCTCCATGTGTGGATGAACTTTTCCCGGTCGCTTTGTGCTCGAGGACTCCACATGGCAGGTCCTTTAGAGCGGTTGAGCATCCTGAACTGTATCGCCGTCTTGTCGGTTACGATTCCGGTGTTACCTCCCAGTGCGTCTATTTCCCGCACAATCTGTCCCTTTGCAATACCACCGATAGCCGGATTGCAACTCATTTGTGCGATTTTATTCATATCCATTGTAATGAGCAGGGTTTTTGAACCTAAATTTGCGGCTGCACAAGCGGCCTCGCATCCGGCGTGTCCGGCTCCAACAACAATTACGTCGTACTTGAAAGTCATTTTGCTGTATTTGTTTATAAACAGGTCATTTTTTGTCAGACAAAAGAGCAAGAGCTTCGTTTTCTTTTTGAGTCATTATCTCTCTTTCTCCCGGCCCTTTGTCGTTGATTCCACATAAATGTAATATCCCGTGTATTATGATTCTATGCAATTCTTCTTCGTATGATACTTCGAACTCATCGGCATTGCTCTTCACCGTATCGATGCTGATAAATATATCCCCGCTGATGCGATTTTTTTCGGTGTAATCGAAAGTAATGATGTCTGTGTAATAATCGTGATCGAGATATTCTCTATTTATTTCCAATATTTTCTCGTCCGAGCAAAAAATGTATGAGATATCACCGCATTTTTTGCCATATATTCCGGCTACATTTTTTATCCAGTCTCCGGTTTCTCTTTTTTTTATTGCCGGAAGCTTTACCCCTTCGGCAAAGAATGTAATAGCCATGTTCCTATTATCTTTGAGATTATAAACGAAATTACAAAGATAGGGCTTTATCCTGTACATAGATGCCTGATAATACGAAAAAACGTTTATTCGGTATCTTGAGAAGCAACTATTTAAAAAAGATATATGCAACAACGATAGCTGCAATGATTCCTACGAGGTCGGCAAAAAGTCCATACCCGGCAGAATAGCGGGTATTGCGGATACCTACGCTTCCGAAGTATACCGCCAGAATATAAAATGTCGTGTCTGTCGATCCTTGTATCGTTGAAGCTACACGGGCGACAAAAGAGTCTGCTCCGTATGTGTTCATCGCATCAACCATCATTCCCCGAGCACCACTACCGCTTAACGGTTTCATGAGTGCAGTGGGGAGCGCTCCTACAAAATCGGAATCGATACCGCAAGCATTGATACCTGCTGTTATTCCGGATATTATGAAGTCCATAGCTCCGGAAGCTCTAAAAATAGCTATAGCGACTAACATCGCTACTAAATAGGGTATGATTGTAACTGCAGTTTTAAATCCTTCTTTTGCGCCTTCTATAAATGCGTCGTATATGTTTATTTTTTTTCGTATTCCTGCAATTATGAAGCTGATGATTATACAAAATAATAGACAATTTGCTCCGAATTGGGAATATAGAGATACTTTTTCTTGAGGAAGTCCGGCAAAAAAGTAAAGTATAGAACCGATTATGGCGGTAAGTCCCAAAATAGAACCCATGATTACCCGATCAAATAAATTTATTTTTTGTTTAAGGCATACCGCGATAAGTCCGGCTAATGTGGAGCAATATGTCGCTATCAATATAGGCAGAAATATGTCTGAAGGATTGGCTGCTCCCATTTGTGCCCTGTATACCATTACTCCTAAAGGGACTAAAGTCAGTCCGGTAGTATTTAATACAAGAAACATGATCATCGGATTGCTTGCCGTCTCTTTATCGGGATTTATCTCTTGCATTTCTTTCATTGCTTTCAGACCGAGGGGTGTTGCCGCATTATCGAGTCCCAGCATATTTGCAGAAACATTCATGAAGATAGATCCGAATGCCGGGTGGTTCTTGGGAAGGTCAGGGAAAAGTCTGCAAAAAAGAGGGCTGATAAGTCGGGAGAATAAGGCAATGATACCTCCTCGTTCTCCTATTTTCATTAACCCCAGCCATAAAGATAGAACCCCGGTAAGTCCTAATGATATTTCGAAAGCCGTTTTGGCTGAAGTGAATGAAGAATTCATGATATCGTTCCAAATTGTCAGATTCCCGAAAAATACAGATTGAATTACTGCAACTCCAAAAGCAATCAGGAAAAAAGATATCCAAATATAATTTAAGACCATGGGGATAATTTTTACGTGATGTGAACAAATTTATATATTTTGTGCGAATACGGCATATTTGAAGTTAAATAAATTGATAGCAGATTTATTTGAGAAAAAAAATGGTTGTTGTATTTCTGTTATAATGTGCTGTTAAATAGGTATTTATTGAAAATTTATCTTCTCCAGAATTGCTTAATTACGGATTTCCCGTATTTCTGTCCGATTTATTTTAAGGAAAATGAGGAATAAAGTTGTATTTTACAAATGTTATGAAATGCAACTTTCTCAAGGGCTTGTCTAAATTTTCCGATAAGAAAATATTATCAGAACATCTTTGCGGTTTCTTTTGGTTTGTTTCCCGGTTTTGATTTTCGAATCAGACCGAGCAAAATTTAAACAGACTCGTAAGAATATAAAAAATAGAAAGCGGAGGCTTTTGTATAGCATTTTTTTATACTTTTGAAAATTCTCATTTCAGGATAAGACCTATGTTTAATCTTGTTCGAAGTGAAATAAAAATGCATTGTCGGGTTTGCTATATCTGAGATAGACAATGTAAGAATTAGACCGTGTTAAGTTTGGGTTTGACGGGTAGTATTATTGTCTGTGTAGAGATAATCTAAAAATTAAAATCATATATGAAGAAAAAAGTCTTGGTAACATATAATATGTTTCGGAGCGGTTATGCAGAGTTAGTCGAGAAGTATGACGTCACTTTTCCTCCGGACGGAGCAGAATCTTTTACTTATGAAGAGGTTTTACGAATGATTCCGGAGTATGACGCATTGCAATCGATGTTTAATTTTCCGGTAGATAAACAGTTGATGGATGCCGGTGTGAAGTTGAAAATAATTTCCAATTATGCAGTGGGATATGACAATATCGATATTCCTTATGCAACGCAGAAAGGTATTCAGGTCACGAATACTCCCGATCCGGTAACAGAGCCTACCGCAGATCAGGCTATGGGATTGCTGTTGGCTGTCAGTCGACGTATTTCGGAGTTGGACAGGCGTCTTCGAATAGGAGAGGTAAAGGTCGGATTATTGGAGAATCTGGGACATTCTTTGTATGGCGGTACGATCGGTATTATCGGCATGGGACGTATCGGACAAGCGTTAGCCCGGCGGGCGATTGCGGCCGGAATGAAGATCGTTTATTGTAATCGTCATCGGGTCGCAGAAACGATAGAGGATAAGTATAAAGCTGTTTATTTGTCTTTGGATGAGTTATTACGAGTTTCCGATGTCGTTTCGGTAAATGCGCCATATACGACGGAGACTTATCATTTGATAGGAGAAAGAGAGCTTTCCCTGATGAAACCGACTTCGATTCTAATTAATACGGCAAGAGGTCCTTTGGTCGATGAAAAAGCTTTAGTTAAAGCGCTACGTGAAAAAGTAATATGGGGAGCCGGATTGGATGTTTTTGAATTCGGGGATTATCCTTCAGAGGAGCTGTTATCGATGGATAATGTCGTTTTGAATCCGCATACCGGGACTCAGACGTTTGAGGTGCGTAATGAAATGGCCGCTTTCGTTTCAAGGAATATTATTCATTTTTTTGAAGGAGGGCCGGTCGCTAAAGTAAATCACATAGATTAAACGGTATATGTCGATAGCAAAAGAAATCCGGGAGAGTTTACTTGTATTTGCCGATCCTGAGAAAGCTTCTGTGTTGCAAGGTTTTTTTAAGACAGCAAAAGGTGCATATGGCGAAGGGGATAAGTTTGTCGGGATTCCAGTCCCGAAAACGAGGTCTGTTGCAAAACAATATGTGTATGTTGCACCGGAGGATGTCCTTCCGTTGTTGTCGGATGCCGTTCATGAATGTCGTTTACTGGCTCTTCTGATTTGGGTCGCTCAATTTCCTAAAAGTGACGAACTGCGTCGGAAGCGGATTTTTGATTTGTACTTGTCGAATACCGATAAAATAAACAACTGGGATTTGGTCGATTTGTCTGCTTATCAAATCGTCGGAGAATATTTGAGAGATAAAGATCGTACTCCTTTATATCGGTTGGCTGAGAGCGGCTATTTGTGGGAACAACGAATTTCGATAGTAGCGACATGGAAATATATCCGTGAAAAACAATTTGAGGATACCTTATATTTGGCCGATAAGTTGTTGCAACATCCGCATGACCTGATTCAAAAGGCTGTAGGATGGATGTTGAGGGAAGTCGGAAAACGAGATAAGGCGGTTCTTCTACATTTCTTGGAATCTCGTTATCAAATAATGCCGAGAACTATGCTCCGGTATGCAATTGAGAAATTTTCTCCCGAAGAACGGGCTTTCTATATGAAAAAGGACAGACAAAGGTCTTGATATCGATGTTTATATCATCGGGTTTGAACTGTATTTAGAATGAAATCATTACTTTTGTATCGTAATCTAAACTTTGTATTCGGGGATGAGTCTTGATGGATGCGATTTGCTGACGATATGTGTGCCTACTTGCAATCAAGTGGTTATTCTTTGTGATATGTTGGAGGATATGATTCCCAAAATAAGTTCGTATCATATTCGCCTTCTTATTATCGATAATTGTTCTTCAGATAATACGCAAGGGGTTGTAGCCGGTTATTCTGATCGTTATGAGAATTTGTCTTATATTCGTTTGGATAGACAGTTGGATAATGATGCTCTTTTCGAAATGGCGTTGAAATTACCCCGTACTCCTTATTGTTGGGTTATTCGGGATATTAATCGGTTGAATGGTAGTTATTTATGTTCTGTTATAAATACCTTGAGTAATCAGACTCCCGATTTATATGTTATCGCTTGTAATAAGCGTTCGTTCGGGATACCTTCCCGTGTTTATAACGATGCGAATGCTTTTTTACATGATCTCGGATGGTGTCTGATTTATTCCGGAGCTGTTATTTTTTCTCGTAAGATTATTGATATTGCGGATTTTGAGAAATGTCGAAATCCTTATTTTTTTAGTTTCAATATCGTATTCGAGACGCTTTCCCGATTAGACCGTATCTCGGTATTTTGGAGCGGTTTGGATTTGCTGAGCGAATCATCTCTTTCACGCGATAATTCCCGTAATCCGAGAGGTGTATTTCATATTTATGGAGTTCTTTGGACTAAGACGGTTTTAGCTTTGCCGGATAGTTCTTATTCTAAAAAAGCCAAATTGCGTTGTATAAGAGTATTGGGGAAAAAGAACCATTTATATTCTGCTCATCATCTGAAGCGTCAGCGTGTAGTTGGTTCGCTTACTCCTGAAATATATAAAGAGTGTTATGACTATATCCGGTATTTTGCTCCGGGAAATGAGTTGCGTTTTTTCTTTTATTCGAGATATCCGAATAGACTCAATAAATATTATCGGAGGTATCACCGATATTATAGAAATACGGGATCTCCTTTATTTTGACTATTTTAAAAAATTAAATATACATGAAGGCTGTAATATTAGCAGGTGGGCTCGGTACACGTATCAGTGAGGAGACGGATGTAAAGCCGAAGCCTATGGTAGAAATCGGAGGTATGCCGATTCTTTGGCATATTATGAAATGTTATTCGCATTATGGAATCGATGAGTTTGTCATTTGTCTCGGGTATAAGGGATATGTTATTAAAGAGTTCTTTGTAAATTATTTTATGCACAGAGCGAATATAACGATCGATTTGGGCAATAATACGGTACAAACTTTAAATACGACGAGCGAACCGTGGAAGGTAACTTTGATAGATACCGGTAATGAGACAATGACCGGCGGACGTATCAAGCGTATCAAACCGTATATCGGTGATGAACCTTTTATGCTGACTTATGGTGACGGTGTGTCGGATATAAACATTGCCGATTTATTGAAATTCCATAAGGAAAACGGCCGTTTGTGCACTGTTACTACGGTTCAACCTACTGGACGTTTCGGAGCTGTGACTTTGGGCCCGAATAATAGTGTTGCCTCTTTTGCCGAGAAGCCGAAAGGTGACGGTTTGTGGATCAGTGCCGGATTTTTTGTTTGTCAACCTCAGGTATTCGATTATATCGAAGGCGATATGACCGTATGGGAACGAGAACCGATGGAACGTTTGGCCAGAGAGGGACAGATGAGTGCTTATCGTTATGAAGGATTCTGGAAACCTATGGATACGCTAAAAGATAAGAAGGACCTTAATGAGATGTGGAATAACGGACTTGCAAAATGGAAAATTTGGGAATAGACGAGTTTTGTGATAGATAAGAAAACGGGGGCGACCCAAAAGATTTTTTTAGAGTTCGGTCTCTTTTTCTTTTATAGAAAC